>ERZ773158.155-NODE-155-length-91741-cov-9.082684_pt1 | contig 91741 bp, 87 predicted proteins | sample MGYA00511918_ERZ773158 | MGnify/ENA primary metagenome ERZ773158 (study PRJEB29015, sample SAMEA2737876) | human gut metagenome | biome: human gut; feature: human-associated habitat; material: faeces | place: China | collected 2012 ...
CACTTTGAATCACGGTTTTGTGATATTTTGCGATACTTTACGAGGTTTTCTCTGTAAACATCAAATGCCTTCCATCCCTTATAAATCAAGCATTTCCGCCACTTTCCAGTCATTACTTTTCATCAACCACCTGGAAGATGTAGAACTTCAGATAATAGGATTCGTCCGCCGCCCAGAGAATCGGATGATCCGGTGACTGGGTGCGGAATTCCACCTGACGCAGACGCTTGTGGACGCTGTGGGCTGCCTGTCCGATTGTCTTGGTAAACAACTCATACGTCATAAAATGGGAGCAGGAGCAGGTCGCAAGAAATCCGCCATTTTTCACAAGCTTCATGGCACGAAGATTAATCTCGCGATAGCCCTTGATGGCATTTTTAACAGAATTTCTGGACTTGGTAAATGCCGGCGGGTCTAAGATTACCACATCATATTTTTCGCCTGCTTCCTCTAATTCCGGCAGCAGTTCAAAGACATCCCTGCACAGGAATTTTACCGTGCCGGAAAGAGCGTTCAATGCTGCATTTTCTTCTGCCTGATGTACCGCTAGTTCCGAAGCATCCACTCCGGTGACTTCTTTTGCTCCGGCAATTCCGGCGTTCAATGCAAAGGAGCCGGTATGGGTAAAGCAGTCTAACACTCTTGCATCCTTACATAATTTCTGAATGGCAAGACGGTTATATTTCTGATCTAAGAAAAATCCGGTTTTCTGACCATCCTTTACATCTACGATATAATGCACACCATTTTCTACAATTTCCACATTGGTATCAAATGCTTCTCCGATAAAGCCCTTCTTAAGCTCCATGCCTTCCTGCTTGCGGACTTTTGCATCACTCCGCTCATATACGCCGCGGATTGTAATGCCATCCTCTGCCAAAATTTCCTTTAAACACTTTACAATAAGCTCTTTGTAACGGTCGATGCCAAGTGCTAAGGACTGCACTACCAGCACATCCGAAAACTTATCAATAACCAGTCCCGGCAGGAAATCTGCCTCTCCAAATACCACGCGACAGGATGAGGTGTCTACCGTCTTTTTCCGGTATTCCCATGCCTGCTGCAATCGTGTCCGGAAAAATGCTTCATCAATAACTGTATCTTCCTTTCTGCTGAAAAGGCGCACCCGGATTTTGGAATTGCGGTTGATAAATCCAATGCCCATCGGATATCCGTCAAAATCGTGTACCAGCACCAGATCTCCGTTTTCAAATGTTCCCATGACACTTTCTATTTCATTATCGAAAATCCACATGCCACCGGATTTTACCATTCTTCCTTCGCCTTTTTTCAATGTTACAACTGCACTCATGTTAGTCCTCCTTCGTAACCTCTTTCTTATAATTTACCACAAATATACCAATGCATACCAGTATCAGGGCAATCACACTTTTGATGCCTGCTGCCTGCTCTTTTTCTCCCAGAAGCCATGCGGAAAGAATCACACCAAACACCGGGTTCATAAATCCAAATACCGCTACACGGGAAATCGGATTGTATTTTAATAAAATGCCCCACAGCGTGTATGCGACGGCAGAAATGCATGCCATGTAAAATAACAGCCCAAAAGATGATGCCGTAAATCCGCTCACCCGTCCACCTGCTGCAAAGCCGCACAATGCCATAATAATTCCACCCACCAGGAACTGGTATCCACTCAGCATGACAGGATTTTCGGATTTGGAATACCACTTTAACAACACGGAAGAAAATGCATACGCTACCGTTGACAGGAAAATAAATCCTTCTCCGGTCACGCTCATATGAAAATCAAATCCGCTGCTTCCCATATTTACCAGTGCCACGCCTGCAAATCCAATGATACAGCCTGCTATTTTCCGCGCCGATAATTTTTCCTGATGGAATAAAAGGCTTGCCACCAGAATTGCCACGAATACATTTAATGCTTCAATAATGGATGCTTTTACCCCGGAGGTGTGCGCAAGTCCGATATAGAAAAGCAGGTACTGTCCCACAGTCTGCAGACTGCTTAATTTAAAAACTTTTCCAATGGAGCCCTTTGTCGGACGCAGAAACCGTCTGTTTCCAATACTTCCCAATAATATTGTTAAAATTCCCGCCAGCGTAAACCGATAGCCGGCATACAGAATCTGGGACGCCACCTCATCCGATGCAATGTACATCATCTGATAGCCGATTTTAATACACGGAAATGCACTGCCCCACAACAGGCAGCACACCAGCGCTCCCAGCCAGACTACGATGGTTTTCTGCATGAATTTTTCTTTTGTTTCCATTTCTTTCATCCTTTTCTCAAGCTTTCTCTTTTCTTCTCGTTCTTGTCTCATTTCATCATAGACACCAGTGCCGGCTCTGTCAAATAAATTCTGTCCCTACTGATATACTTTTTCCCTGAAATATGCGATAATAAATATGTTTGTATAGGTGCTTGCGAAAGGAGATGATTTGATGATAACAATAAGCCTTTGCATGATTGTAAAAAACGAGGAGCAGGTTCTCTCCCGCTGTCTGGATTCACTCGCCGGTCTGATGGACGAAATCATTATCGTGGATACCGGCTCTTGCGACCGCACCAGGGAAATTGCTGCCCGCTATACCGATAAAATCTATGACTATATCTGGAAGGATGACTTTGCAGATGCCAGAAATTTTGCTTTTTCCAAAGCTTCCATGGAATACATTTATACCGCAGATGCAGATGAAGTCTTAGATGATGAGAACCGGGAACAGTTCCGGCTTTTAAAAGAAGCCATGGTTCCGGAGGTCGAAATTGTACAGATGAAATATGTGACAAAAAATGAATTTAATACGGTGCTTAACTTTAAAGAAGAATACCGTCCGAAGCTCTACCGGAGACTCCGTACCTTTACCTGGATTGACCCGATTCACGAAACGGTTCGCTTAGACCCGGTTGTCTTTGACAGTGATATTGCTATTACGCATCTTCCGCAGTCCCTGCACAGCAGCCGTGATTTCAAAGGCTTCTTACTGGCATTTGACCGGGACGGACGGCTTTCCGAAAAATTGCAGCGGATGTATGCCAAAGAGCTCCTCATGACCGGGGAGAAAGAAGATTTCATTGCCGCCGCAAAAGTATTTCTTGCTACCTTAAAGGATGAAACCGCTTCTGGGGATGCCCGCAAGGAAGCCGGCTGTATCTTAAGCCGCTGCTACCGGATTACCGGAAATGTCAATGAATTTTTCAAGCTGGCACTGAAGGATATGATTACTACCCCTTGTGCAGAAATCTGCTGCGAATTGGGAAATTATTTTTTTGACGCAGAAGATTATGATGAAGCAGCCGTGTGGTACTACAACGCAGCCTTTGAAACTGCCAGCATTCTTGATGTCCATACCAGTGGAAATATTCCGCTGAACGGGCTGGCTGACTGCTATGAAAAATCCGGGAATGCAGCCCAGGCGGAAGAATATAGAAATGCAGCCAGACAATGGCAGCTCCCAGACGATAATTCTTAGTCCCTTCGACTTGAATAATCATGTACGAAGTGGTACTATGATAATAATTTAACAAACAAAATATACAGGAGGTTTTTCATGGATTACACACAGGAATATAAACAGAAATTAGTCTCCGCAGATGAGGCTGTCAAAGTCATCAAATCCGGTGACTGGGTAGATTATGGATGGTGTACCGGAACTCCGGATGCACTGGATAAAGCCCTTGCAAAACGTACGGATGAATTAAAGGATGTCAACTTAAGAGGTGGTATTCTGTTAAAACCGTTAGCTGTCTTCGAACGTGAAGATGCCGGCGAACACTTTACCTGGAACTCCTGGCATATGTCCGGAATCGAGCGTAAATATATCAACCGCGGTTTTTCTTACTACGCTCCAATCCGTTATTCCGAGCTTCCAAGATACTATCGTGACTCCGCTACTCCGGATGATGTAGCAATGTTCCAGGTTGCTCCAATGGACAAACATGGATATTTTAACTTTGGACCAAACGCTTCTCATATGATGGCAGTTTGCGAGACTTCCAAGAAAATTATCGTTGAAGTAAATAAAAATATGCCTCGCTGCTTAGGCGGATTTGAAAACAGCATCCATATTTCCGATGTTGATTTCATCGTAGAAGGCGAGAATCCGGCTATCGGTGAATTAGGTGGTGGCGGAGCTGCTACTGAAATCGATCAGGCAGTTGCAAAATTAATCGTAGATGAGATTCCAAATGGTGCATGTCTCCAGCTTGGTATCGGTGGAATGCCAAATGCTGTTGGTTCCATGATTGCAGAATCTGATTTGAAAGATTTAGGTGTACATACCGAAATGTACGTTGATGCATTCGTTGATATTGCAAGAGCAGGAAAAATCAACGGTTCCAAGAAAAACATCGACCGTTTCCGTCAGACCTATGGTTTCGGTGCAGGAACTCAGAAAATGTATGACTACTTAGATGAAAACCCGGAACTTATGAGTGCTCCGGTAAGCTATACCAATGATATCCGTTCCATTTCCGCACTGGATAACTTTATTTCCATTAACAATGCAGTAAATGTAGACCTCTTCGGTCAGGTAAATGCAGAGTCTGCTGGAATCAAACACATCAGTGGTGCCGGCGGACAGTTAGACTTCGTTCTGGGTGCGTACCTTTCTAATGGTGGTAAGAGCTTCATCTGCTGTTCTTCTACCTTTACAACCCGGGATGGTCAGTTAAAATCCCGTATCCTTCCTACCTTAGATCCAGGATCTATCGTAACTGATACCCGTGCCAACATCCACTATCTGGTAACAGAATATGGTAAAGTCAACTTAAAGGGACTTTCTACCTGGCAGAAATGTGAAGCAATTATCTCTGTCGCACATCCGGACTTCCGTGATGAATTAATCGCAGATGCAGAGAAAATGCATATCTGGAGAAGAAGCAACAAATAACTACGTAACTTTTAAAAATCCCATGGGATTATCCCATGGGATTTTTGCAATATGATAGGTGGAACCCTTATGATTCTGTCCATAAATGCACACAATTTTCATGTTATCTCTTTTTCCTCTCTTCCACAGATACTGCGATAAATTTCCCAGATTAAAAATCCGGAAAGTGGACCTAAAATAACACCGGCTGTTCCATATATTTTCAGACCTGCATAAATACTGATGATAACCGCCAGCGGATGCACGCCCAGCCCTCTTCCCATAAGCCTTGGCTCCATAAATTCCCGGATAAAGGTACTCAATATAAACAGTATACCATATATCACTGCCGCAAAATACTTTCCACGAAACAAATCGATAATCAGCCATGGAATAAAGACAAGTCCTGTGCCAATAAAAGGCAGTGCATCACTTACTCCAATCAGCACTCCCACCAGAATGGCATAAGAATTTCCGGTAAGGAACAGACCTGCTATACATACGCCACTAATCAGTGCCAGAATAGTAAACTGTGCTTTAAGATACGTTCCGCCGGCATGACACATATTTTGAAATATCCGTCCACCCCAGGAATAAAAGCTGCTTTTTCTCCAACGCTGCACCAGATTATCATAATCACAGAGTATCAATACTGCCGCCACAACAGTTACAATGCAGATACCAAAGAATGCTGCCAGTCCCCGCAAAGATGCCAGCGAGCCATTCATCATTGCCGGAATCAGCTTCGTTTCTGCCTGACTGCTGACATATGCCGCGCAGTTTTTTCCCCACTGCACCATTGTCTCTGCTTTCATGCCGGTGATTTCCGCAACCCGCTCACAGCAACTGCACCAGAGCGTATCTGCTTTTCCAAATAATTCCGGATAATTCGTTATCAATGATGCAAGTTCGCAGATTCCCTTGTATACAAGATAGCCCATCGGCAGAAAAATCACTGCCAGCAGCAACAGCACTGCCGCCGTACTTACAATTCCTTTGGGAAGCTTTGTTTTCTCTGACAGAAAAGCTACTGGTTTACATAATGTTCTTGCAATAAGGATTGCCAGTAAAAAAGGAATTACAATCGGCAGTGCGAAACGCATTCCCAAATATACTGCAACTGTAATCCCTGCTAAATATATAATCTTTTTTATAAGTTGTCTTGTTTTTCCAGTCATACCATCAGTATGTGGCATCCCGGACTTTTTTATGTATTATAAATCTGAAAATAAATGAAATGCCTGACCTTCCGGTGTTATCTGAAACTGCATCTTCTTTTTGCTAGTGGGATGCAGAAATTCCAGCCGATAAGAACAAAGTGCCAGTGGCATCTGCCTCATTCCCGGCAGACTTTCATTCTTCCTTCCATACTTTCTATCTCCCACCAATGGCCAGCCATGATGCGACATCTGCACACGGATCTGGTGATGCCGCCCGGTCTCTAATTTTACTTCAAGAAGACTGATTTCTTCCGCAGCTTCAGTTTTTTCCGATGTTCCATCCGCTGTACCCGCTCCTGAAGCAGCTTTTCCATCTCTGCTATCTCTATCATCAAGCGTACTACATTCCAGCACCCGATAGGTTAACGCCGCCCGCTTTGCATCTGCGGTTCCCTGTTTTACGACAGAAGAAGTATTACTTCTGCCATCCTTCTTAAGAAAGTCAATAAGCTGTCCTTCTTTCGGTTCTGCTTTTCCATATACCACTGTCAGATAATATTTTCCAAAACCGTTTTTCTGCATCTGCCGGTTCAGCTCTGCTGTGGCTTCTTTGGTCTTTCCAAAGACCATTACGCCTTCCACCGGCTGGTCTAAGCGATGGATGATTCCAATAAAGGGAGTCTCTCCTTTTGCAGCAAGATAATTCCGAAGCAGGCTCTCCATATCCTGCTCGCCCATACGCTTCGTCTGCACTGCAATCCCTGCCGGTTTTACACAGACAAGCAGCTTGTCATCCTCATATAAAATATGTTCTGCAATCTTATACATATGTTTTTCCTATAATTTGAAACGGTAACCTACCCCCCAGATTGTCTCGATATACTGAGGCTTTGCGGTATCCATTTCAATCTTCTCACGAATCTTTTTGATATGTACCGTTACGGTTGCGATATCACCAACGGATTCCATATCCCAGATTTCTTTAAACAGTTCTTCCTTGGTAAATACATGATTCGGATTCTGTGCTAAGAATACCAGTAAATCAAATTCCTTTGTGGTAAATGCTTTTTCCTCGCCATTTACCCAGACGCGGCGTGCTGTCTTATCAATCTTGATTCCACGAATCTCAATAATATCATTTTCCTGCACATTGCTGCCAATCAGTCTTTCATAACGGGCAAGGTGTGCCTTTACTCTTGCTACCAGCTCGCTTGGGGAGAATGGTTTTGTGATATAATCATCTGCACCTAGTCCCAGTCCGCGAATCTTGTCAATATCGTCCTTCTTAGCAGATACCATAAGAATCGGTGTATTCTTTACTTCACGAATACGTTTGCAGATTTCGAATCCGTCCATGCCCGGAAGCATCAGGTCTAAGATATACATGTCAAAATCAGATGCCAGTGCTTTCTCTAAGCCCCTTGCTCCATCACTTTCGATTTCGACATCGAAACCGCTTAACTCTAAATAATCCTTCTCCAGTTCTGCAATTGAAACCTCATCTTCAATAATCAATACTTTACTCATTTGGAACCTCCTGATATTTTCTCAGTACAAAATACATGATTGTACCTGTTTCTTCTTTACTGGTTGCCCATATCTTTCCGCCATGGTCTTCAATAATTTTACGGACAATGGATAAACCGATACCACTTCCGCCGGTTGCAGAATTTCTTGAAGTATCTGCCCGGAAGAACCGGTCAAAGATATATGGCAGGTCTTTCTTTGCAATTCCTTTTCCATTATCTTCTATCTCTACCTGGATAAAATCACCCACATCCTTTACACGAATATTGATAAAGCCCTTCGGCTTATCCAGATATTTGATGGAATTATTAATAATATTATGAATGACACGCTTTAACTGCTCCGGGTCTGCAATAATCTGCACATCATCCCCAGCGTAATTAAAATACGATAAACCAATATTTTTTGCCTCTAAATCCAGGCCGATTTCTTCTACGCAGTCATCGAAATATTCCATTACATTTATCTTGCTAAAATTATATGGAATTCGATTAGTATCAATCTTTGAATAAAGTGTCAGCTCATTTAATAATAAATCCATCTCATTGGCTTTATTATAAATGGTCTTGATATATTTATCCCTTTTTTCCGGCGTATCTGCCACACCATCCATCAGGCCTTCCGAATAACCTTTCACAGCAGTAATCGGGGTCTTTAAATCGTGGGCAATATTACTGATTAAAACACGGTTTTCTTTCTCTGATGCCAGCTTCTCTTCTGCAGAATCTTTCAGTCTCTGCCGCATCTCTTCGAAGTTCCGGCACAGCTCGCCAATTTCATCATTGCTGTCTATTTCCAAAGTAAAATCAAGGTTGCCCTCTTTAATATTCTGGGTTGCCATCTCTAACTTCTTAATCGGAGTAATGATGCTCCGGTAATTCCATATGGTAAGCATACCTGCCGTCAACAAAAGTATCAATAACACAGAAATAATAATATCTATCAGAAGTTCCTTCATTTCCGGCACAAGTGATTTAATAGATGTAATTACAAACAACGTTCCTTCCGAACCATCCGAAAAATCAAAGTCAATCCGCTTAATCATTTCCTGTTTATCACTGTCAATGAAATAGCCGGTCTCTCCCCCTGTCTTGGTATCCATGTAATCCGGCAGATTTTCCGGAACCGTATTCAAATCATTCGTTCCCACATAGACTTCTTCATTATCCCTCATGACAATCAGGTAGGAGTTTTTCCCCTGCAGAGTCTCATTAACGTGCATTAAATATTTCATGTCCAGGAATTTGTCCGGGTCGCTTTCCGCTGTATCCAGTAACTTCTGACAACTGTCCTTTGTCACCCGGTTCCACATCTGCACCGTATTGGTCAGATAACTAATATTTCCATCTTCCACCTGATAGGTGTTGGCAATATCTCTTAACTGAAAATAACGGAATCCGCACATTGCCAACGCGGCCAATGTCACCGGCACAAATATGATAATACAAAATGATATAATCAGCTTTGTCCTTAGTTTCATTCTCAAGCCTCCAGTTTTTCATAATCATAGTATACCACATGCAGTCTCTTTTCCCATGAAAATTCTGAGAATTATTCTAAAGAATTTATAAATTATTTTCCAACCACCCAAAACTCTTTGCTGGTTTTCTCATTAAAATGCCAAAAGACCTCTTTCCGGCATTTCAATCATTTCCCTTAAGAAATAAATCTTTTCCGAAAAGAGGTCTTTCTTCTTTATACTATTCTGGAATCTATTCCAATATTATAAGTGTTTCTTTAATTCATCAACTTTGTCCAACGCTTCCCATGGAAGTGCAACATCGGTTCTTCCAAAGTGACCATATGCTGCTGTCGGGCGATAAATCGGTCTGCGTAAATCAAGCATCTTGATAATTCCTGCCGGACGAAGGTCAAAGTTCTCACGGATAATTTCTACTAATTTCTCATCAGAAACTTTTCCGGTACCAAAAGTATCAACCATAACAGAAGTAGGCTGTGCTACACCGATTGCATAAGATAACTGAATCTCACAACGCTCTGCAAGACCTGCTGCTACTAAGTTCTTAGCAACGTAACGTGCTGCATATGCTGCTGAACGGTCAACCTTAGTGCAATCCTTACCGGAGAATGCTCCGCCGCCGTGACGGGCGTATCCACCGTATGTATCTACGATAATTTTACGTCCGGTAAGACCTGCATCACCGTGTGGTCCACCGATTACGAAACGTCCGGTTGGATTGATGAAAAATTTAGTATTCTCATCAACTAATTCCTTTGGAAGGACTGGGTCAAAAACATATTTCTTAATATCCTCATGAATCTGTTCCTGGGTTACATCCTCGTCATGCTGTGTAGAAAGTACAACTGCCTCTAATCTCTTTGGTTTTCCAGCCTCATCATACTCTACAGAAACCTGTGATTTTCCGTCTGGTCTTAAGTATTTTAAAGTACCATCTTTACGAACTTTGGTTAACTGTAATGCCAGTTTGTGGGCTAAAGAAATCGGATATGGCATATATTCCGGTGTCTCGTTGGTTGCATAACCAAACATCATACCCTGATCTCCGGCACCGATTGCTTCAATCTCCTCATCAGTCATTTTATTTTCTTTTGCTTCCAAAGCCTTGTCAACACCCATTGCAATATCCGGTGACTGCTGGTCTAATGCTACCATAACAGCACAGGTATGTCCGTCAAATCCGGTTTCTGCATGGTCATAACCGATTTCATTTACAGTATTTCTTACAATTGCAGGAATGTCTAATTTTGCCTTTGTAGTAATCTCTCCTGTTACAAGTACAAATCCGGTACAGCTTGCTGTCTCACAGGCAACACGGCTCATTGGATCCTCTGCCATACATGCGTCAAGAATTGCATCTGAAATCGCATCACACATTTTGTCTGGATGTCCTTCTGTTACGGACTCTGATGTGAATAATCTTTTTTCCATCGTTTTCTCCTCTCGTTTTGTTGATTCCCTTATTAAGTATCTGGTGGGTGCGCTTGGCTCCTCTTTCTTCCAGACCTTTTTTCGCTGCTCACATAAAATAAAAAAACCGCTTACATCATAAGCGGACCCGATAACGGTAAAGATAATCAAATCCTCTTATTGTTCGACTTGCTCGCTCAGGTTGGCACCTTCCTTATGCTGTGGGGTTGCCGTGACTTCATTGATCCTATGTATCTCCATCACTCTGAATAAGAGAAATTACAATATTGAATTTTCAAATCTCTATGGGAGAGAATACACCTATTATATCGAAATGTCAAGCACCATATTTTCTCATCAACAGAGAAAACATTCCTTATTACTTTTTGTATCCTTTTGACAAATTTTAACGGTTTTTACTGTTAAGATTGACATTTTTGGCAAAAAGAATATACTTAAATAGGAATATAATTGTGATTTGTTCTATCATAATTATAAAATCCATCCAGAACGAGGACCACATGCATGAAAGAATATCAGACAAAAGATTTGTTACCAGGTATGGTTACAGCAATTCCTGTCCGCACCAAGCGTGGACAGCTTATTATTAATCCGAATGTAGAACTTACGCGTACCCTGATTTCCAGACTGGAATTTTATGGCATCGCCAGTGTGCAGATTACAGAAAATAAACAGACCGCTGCTCCAATGGAAACGCCAAAGGATCCGGCATATTTTCCTGCCAAAAGCCCTGTTTCTGCACCAAGTCCGGTTTCTGATGCTTCTTACTCACAGAAGCTCAAAAGTTCTCCGGAATTCCAGCGTTTTCAGGTGGATTTCACCCTGCGTTCCCAGGATTTAAAGAACTGTTTTGATGCTTACCTTTCCGATGGAGGAACCGTAAACAAAGAAGAGCTTTTATCAAAGACCATTTCTTTAGTAAGTCCAAAGCAGACCACTCTGGATGTCTTTGATATGTTACATAATATGCGTCAGGTCAACGACAGCACCTATGCACACAGTCTGAATGTTGCCATCATCTCCCGTATTATCGGAAAATGGCTGCATTTTTCCAATGAAGAATTAGACACTCTCACCCTTGCCGGTCTGCTTCATGACATCGGTAAGACAAAAATTCCGGATGAGGTCTTAAATAAAGACGGAAAATTAACAGATGAAGAATTCCAGATGATTCGTAATCATCCGAAATATGGCTATGATATTTTAAAATCCCAGCCATTAAATTCCCATATTAAAAAGGCAGCTCTCATGCACCATGAACGTTGCGATGGTTCCGGTTATCCAATGGGGCTTACCATGGAAGAAATCGATGACTATGCACTCATCATTGCGATTGCCGATGTTTACGATGCCATGACAGCAGCACGCTCCTATCGTGCTCCCCTTTGTCCGTTTGAGGTAATCGCCGAATTTGAAAAAGATGGTCTGCAGAAATATAAGCCAAAGTATATTCTGACCTTCTTAGAGAATATTGCCAATGCATACCAGAACAACCGGGTTATGTTAAGTGATGGTACTTCCGCCCGCATTGTTTTATTGAATCATCGTCGTCTTTCCAAGCCACTGGTTCAGTTAGATGATGGAGCCTGTATCGACCTTGAGAAAAGTCCTTTATATATCAAAGCAATCATATAAAAAGAATGTGCCTTGGCACATTCTAGCGCCTGCGGCGGTCGCTTGCGACATCTGCCTTATACGCCGCAGTGCGCATCCTCGCGGAGCGTTTTATACTTTACAGGAAAGCAATTTCCTGTAAAGTATAAAAGATATCTGATAACTATGCCTCATTTGCAGCATATTTACCAGATATCTTTTTTTGGTTATGATAACGCTTTTTAACACTTCTGTCTCATTGCAATATTCATATTAGTATTTATATTCAGAACTTTCTATATTGTGATGCTCTTATCTTATGATACTTTCAATGTGAATTTCTGGATTTCTTTCTCGGAGCTTACTTTTTCAATCATTGCACCAAGGGAAGCTAATTTCTCTTCAAAATGTTCATATCCACGTTCAATATAATAAATATCATCTACAATGGTGATGCCTTCTGCTGCAAGACCTGCAATTACAAGGGCTGCACCTGCTCTTAAATCCGGAGCACTGACTCTTGCACCTGTGTATTTTTCAACACCGGTAATAATTGCAATATTGCTCTCTACTTTCACCTGTGCACCCATACGGGTCAGTTCATCTACATATTTGAAACGGTTTTCAAAAATACTTTCTGTTACGGTACTTGTTCCTTCTGCTAATGCTAAAAGCACCGACATCTGTGGCTGCATATCTGTTGGAAAGCCAGGATACGGCAAAGTAGTTACCTGGGTATGATGCAATGGCTTGCTGGATACCACACGTACTGCATCATCAAATTCTTCCACTTCACAACCAATTTCAATTAATTTTGCTGTGGTTGCCTCTAAATGCTTGGGAATAACATTTTTAACAGTTACATCACCTTTGGTTGCAGCCGCTGCAAACATAAAAGTTCCTGCTTCAATCTGATCCGGAATAATAGAATATTCTGTTTTATGAAGCTTCTCTACACCCACAATACGGATGACATCTGTTCCTGCACCACGGATATTTGCTCCCATGCTGTTTAAGAAGTTTGCTACGTCTACGACATGTGGCTCCTTAGCTGCATTTTCAATAATTGTCTTTCCCTCTGCCATGGATGCCGCCATCATAATGTTGATGGTTGCTCCTACAGAAACTTTATCTAAATAAATATGGTTTCCCACCAGATGCTCTGCAGTAGCAGAAATTAACCCATGCTGAATATCAACATCGGCTCCTAACGCACGGAAACCTTTCAGATGAAGGTCAATCGGACGGGTTCCGATTGCACAGCCACCCGGAAAAGCCACTTCTGCTTTCTTATATTTTCCAAGTAATGCTCCTAACAGATAGTAAGAAGCTCTGATTTTATTAATATATTCATAGTCCACGCTCAAATCATGAATCAGTGAACCATTAATCTTTACCTTATGTTCTCCAAGACGCTCTATCTTAGCACCAATTCCCTCCATGGCACTTAATAACACATTAATATCACGAACGTTTGGTAAATTATCTATTATTACGGTCTCATCCGTCATAATTGCTGCCGCAAGAATTCCCAGTGCAGCATTCTTAGCTCCACCAATCTCAACTTCGCCAACCAAAGGATTTCCACCTTTAATCACATACTGTTCCATCTCGCACCTCTATGCTTAGATTCCCTACAAAATTGCAAACAAAATATTATAGTAACTTATTTCCTCTTTTGTCAAGTATTTCTCGTACCTCAAAAGAATTATCTACAATAGTATTATTATATTATATATTCACTGACTTGTAAATCGAAATTAATTCAGATAGTTCACCGGATTTACCTGGGAACCATTAATTAATATCTCAAAATGCACATGCGGACCTGTAGAACGTCCCGTACTTCCGCTTAATGCAATCACTTCACCCTGTGATACGCTCTGCCCTGCTTTTACCAGTAATTTACTGTTATGTGCATAACGTGTCATTCTTCCATCCGGATGGCTGATTAAGACACAGTTGCCATAACCGGAAACATAACCGGCACTGACTACTACACCATTGCTGGATGCAAATACCTTGGTTCCGGTCGGACATGCCCAGTCAATTCCTTTATGCATTCTGCCCCATCTTCTTCCAAAACCGGAAGAAACTCTTCCGCCAATCAGCGGTTTAATGTAAGTTGGCGGTATCTTGGTTCCACGCTCAATAACTGCCGGCGTTGACTCTGTCAGTATGGTCTGGTGGATCATACTCCGCTCCGTCTCAATTCCATTCTCTGTTGTCACCACCATATTAACCTCGCGATGTCCGGTAGTTCCCTCTGCAAGCACCACTTCGTCGGTCGTATACCAGGAATCATTCGGTACAATCTCCGGCTCTGCGGTATAATCCTCTTCATATACTACGCCTTCGCTGATCCGTAAGCTGATGTCCGGCTGAGGCACCGACAGAATCAGTTCTTCACCGGCACTGATTACTGCATCTTCCCCGGACAATCCATTGAGTGCGATAATTGCTGCCACCGATGTATCATGCTCCTGTGCAATGACCGACAGACAGTCTCCCGGCTGTATCTCATATATTTTATTCGTTTCTTTCTCTTTTGTTACTTCTTCCACCGCGGCATCTATATCCGTCAGAGTGTCCGCTGCTACCAGATTGGTGAACACTTCCACATCCTGTGCAAATTCCATCGAAAGAATTCCGGTTTCATAATTATTTTCCCCGGGATTCTCCTGTGCATCGGAAAGATAGGTCCCAAGCTGCTGCACAATACCGGCATCCGCAGAATCTTCTGTTTTTTCTGAAACGCCTGCCTCTTTTAAGTTTGCAAGAAGCATTCCCTCCTGATGATCTGTTTCCTTTTTGAACTCTATCTCGAACCGATTGTCCGTATCCTGTTCTTCCTTCAAACGTCCTAAAAACGTTTCTACTTCATCTAAAGTTGCAAAAGAAAGCTGGTTTTCACCGGCACTTACCGTATATGCAAAGATTTCTCCGGAATTTTCTTTCTTAAGCTCCTTTGTAATCTTTTCTTTTAATGCAGTTTCACTTAACAGCTTCTGAAATGGCTTATGGCTTTCTGTTGTCTCATAAGAAATCTCCTGCATCAGATAGCCTTCACTCTCTTTTGCCATTTGCCGCCGGCTTTCGTGTACTGCCTTTTCCACATCTGTCTTGTTGCTGACACAGCCTACCACTTTATTATTTACGGTTACCACAAAATAATTCTGTCCCAACGAAAATTTCTGCAAAAGTACCACCAGTACCAGACAGACGAAAAATATGCCTGCTGCCCACATGCGGATACGAATCTTTTTATCGACTTTTCCAATTCTATTTAAAGTTGTTGATTTCTTTTTCTGCTCCTGCATCTTATCTGACTTCTTCATTTTATCTGATTCCTGTATCTTCACAGGTTCCTGTGCATTCCCTGGTATCTGCATCTTTTATTCCATCCCGAGTTTTTCTTTTACCACATCGATTGTTTCACGAATAGACAATCCCTCTTCATTTACTGTTACATCCGCATATTTTTCATAATATGCCGTTCTCTCATCATACAAATCTTTCAGGGTCTGTCCATCTTTTAATACTACACCGCGGTTTTTCAAATCACCAAGACGCTCTTCTAATGTCTCATAAGATACACTCAGATAAAGTACGGTTGCAATTTCTTTATAATGCTCCATGGCTTTTGCACAATATACTGCACTGCCTCCTGTGGCAATGACTGCTTTATGGCCTTCTATGCTGCTGTTTACCTCATCCTCAATCTCAAGAAATCCTTCTGTTCCGTGCTCTGCAATCAGCTCACACAAAAGCTTTCCAGTCTGCTGCTGGATGACTAAATCTGCATCCACAAAATTATAGCCTAATGCCTTCGCCAATACGACACCTACAGTACTTTTTCCTACGCCCGGCATTCCGATTAATACGATATTGTCTTTCATTCCATACTCCTGTATCTATGTGATAGAAAAGAAGCAGAAAAATAAATTTTCTGCTTCTCTATGTTCTTGTCACTTTGTAATTTCTGCAATTATTCTGTTGCTGCCTCTGATGCTGTCTCTGTCTCACTTACAGATTCTGTTTCTGTATCTGTTTTCTTGATGGTATAGAGCTTATCAAAATTAACAGCTGCCCATACATCATCATTTACCGTCCATTCTTTTTCTTCCTTGTAGCTGTCGCATACTTCCGTATATTTATCGGACTGACGCTGGGAAACAATTGTTTCTTTCTCTTTGTCGGTTGCATCACGGTCAAATTCACTGTCTAAGCGGATAACATAATATCCTTTTCCATCTACGGAAATCATGGAAGAAACTTCTCCCTCTTTTAACGCATCTGCTGCTGTAATAACGGATGCATCCATACTTCCGGTTGCTGTTCCATCTTCACCGATTTCATCACTGCCGTATGAATAAGTGCTTACAGTATATCCGTTGTCTGTTGCTGCTCCATCAAAATCGGTTTTCGCTTCTTCTGCGATTTTCTCTGCAGTTTTTTCTAATTCTGCCTTCTCATCATCGGTATATTCCACATAATTCTTGCTGTCATCATAATGTGCCTCGGTAGAAACCTTGATATAACTGAAGGTTCTCTGTGCCGCTTCTTCATCAGAAACTTCGGTATCTGCAGTTGCAATGATTGCATTATACATCTTCTTCTGAATCAGGTTCAGTCGAAGCATTTCTGCTACATATTCTTTCTTGGCACCCATGGTCCTGATTGCTTCCTTACTATTATCATCCATGAACTGCTGTGCTGCAGTATCAATATCAGAAAGCTCCTCATCCGTTATTTCCACACCATAGTCTTTCATATGGTCTTCTAAGAGATAATTGGTCTGTATCTGTGTCAGGATTCCATCTTTTACATTATCCTGCATAGTCTTACCGTTTCCGGATAAATCCTGTGACCACATATTTTCCTTAGCATATCCCATGGTAATATAGCTGTCATAGGATACTGCTGTATACTGTGCCATAAAGTTGGCAAGTCCAAGTGAAATCTCTTTATCTCCTAATGTAGCAACAACTGCATCTTCATCGATTCTGCTGCCACATCCTGTCATAGCTACGGAAGCTGCAGTAACAACCGCCAATGCAAGTGCTGTGAATTTCTTAAATCTCATATCACGTTCCTCCAAAATATTTATCATCGTTCTATTATAGTGCTTTTTCGTACATGCCGCAAGATTTTTATGCAGTTAAGCATCCTTTTTTATGGTTTTTTCTACCAGAATCGTCTGCACATCCAACACAAACTGGCGGATATAGTCGATACTGCTGCCTGATACTGTCCGGCTGTTGGTTCCCCGGTTCAGCACAAAATACGGTCCTTTCTGATCCGGTATAAATTTCAACGCATGATCATATTTTGACAGAAGTTCCGGTATTTTTGCCGGATTCACCGCAGCTTTTTCATACATGACAAAGCGCACTGTATTGCCACGCTCTACCACTTCCTTCATATACGCCTGATGCGCCAGCACTTTTATCAATGCAATGGAAAGAAGGTTTGTTACTGATTTTGGCGGGTCTCCAAAACGGTCTGTCAGCTCATCAAGCATCTCATCACTTTCTGAATCATTTTCAATGGCTGCAATTCGTTTATAAATATCCAGCTTCTGTGTCTCGTTTGGAATATAGGACGGTGGGATAAATGCATCCATTTCCACATCTACTGTTGTATCGAAGCTTTCTTCCACTCCGATTCCCTTCTCCTGTTTGACAGCCTCATTGAGCATCTTGCAGTAAAGGTCATAACCGACTGCCTCCATGTGTCCGCTCTGCTGGGCACCCAGCAGGTTTCCGGCTCCACGGATTTCCAAATCCCGCATGGCAATCTTAAAGCCGCTTCCTAAGTCTGTATATTCCTTGATTGCAGCCAGACGTTTCTCTGCGATTTCTTTTAACATTTTATCCCGGCGGTACATTAAGAACGCATATGCCGTCCGGTTGGAACGTCCTACTCTTCCGCGAAGCTGATAGAGCTGTGACAGTCCCATATTATCCGCATCATGAATAATCATGGTATTTACATTGGAAATATCAAGCCCCGTCTCGATAATCGTTGTGGATACCAGCACATCAATCTCTCCGTTGATAAACTGATACATAATATCCTCAAGTTCCCGTTCCTTCATCTGTCCGTGGGCAAATGCCACATTGGCATCCGGCACCAGTTCTGAAATTTTCGCTGCCATTTCTGCAATCTGGTTTACCCGGTTAAATACATAATAAACCTGTCCGTCTCTTGCTAATTCCCGGCAGATTGCCTCCCGCACCATTTCTTCATTATATTCCATGACATAAGTCTGGATTGCCACACGATCCATCGGCGGCTCCTCTAAAACACTCATATCACGGATTCCGATAAGGCTCATATGCAATGTCCTTGGAATTGGTGTTGCCGTTAAAGTCAGCACATCCACATCCTTTTTCATCTGCTTGATTTTCTCTTTATGAGCCACACCAAAACGCTGCTCCTCATCGATAATGAGAAGTCCCAAATCCTTAAATTTCACATCCTCAGAAAGCACTCTGTGGGTTCCGATAATAATATCCACCATGCCTTTTTTCAAATCTTCGATGGTTTTCTTCTGCTCTTTTGGGCTGCGGAAACGGCAAAGCAAATCTACTCTTACCGGGAAATCTTTCATCCGCTGGGCAAAGGTATTATAGTGCTGCTGCGCCAGGATTGTGGTCGGTACTAAATAAACTACCTGTTTTCCCTCCTGCACCGCCTTAAAGGCAGCACGGATTGCCACCTCCGTCTTGCCATATCCTACGTCTCCGCAAATCAGACGATCCATAATCTTGGTGCTTTCCATGTCCTTCTTGGTTGCTTCAATGGCAAGTTCCTGATCTTCTGTCTCCTCAAATGGAAACATCTCTTCAAATTCCTTCTGCCATACAGTATCCGGACCATAGACATAGCCTTCTTTGTTCTGCCGGATAGCATAGAGTTCCACCAGTTCGTGGGCAATTTCTTTTACCGCACCACGCACTCTGGTTTTTGTCTTATCCCAGTCCGGGCTGCCCAGCCGGTTTAGTTTTGGTTTCTTGGCATCGGAACCGGCATATTTCTGAATCAGTTCCAGCTGGGTTGCAAGAATATAAAGATTGCCTCCCTTGGCATATTCAATCTTGATATAATCCTTGACTTTTTTATCGACTTCGATTTTCTCGATTCCACGATAAATGCCAAGGCCGTGATTTTCATGTACCACATAATCACCTACATGAAGGTCACGGAAGCTCTGTATCTTTTCTCCCTCATAGAGGCGGTGTTTCTTCCGTTTCTTCTTTTCCTGCCCGAATATATCACTTTCTGTGATAACCGCAAATTTAATCAGCGGGTATTCGTATCCACGTTTTACTTTTCCATAGGCAGTTAAGATTTCTCCCGGCTGCAATTCCCGTTCAAAATCTTTGGCATAATAACAGCTTACCTCTTCTTCCTGTAAATCCTTCGCCAGATGCTCTGCCCTTGTCTTAGATGCGGATAATACAACGACCCGGTATCCGTTTTTCTTATAATTCTTTAAATCCTTCACCAGCGTTGCAAAGCTGTTATTATAGGAATTCACACCCTGCACCTGAATATGGTAACGGTTCGTAATGTCTAACTCCCGCACCTTCATATCCAGTGCTGCCAGTGCAAGTCCGTGGAAACTCTGCATCTTCGCAGTAATTTCCTTTCCGGTAAAGAGCGTTTCTGCCTGTCCCGGCAGGATATAACCCTTCTCCAAGCGCTGCTTCATGCTCTCTTCAAATTCCTGCTCTGTCACTCTGCCCTTTTCCATCAGCCGGGCAGGTTCATCCAGGACTAAAAGAGTCTCGTCTTTGCCAAAATAATCCAAAAGGCTTACCGCCTCCGGGAAGAAATATGCAAGGCTGCTGTCCAAATTAGCTGCACCACCTAATTCTTCTATCTCTTCTTCCAAAGCAGCCGCCGTCTGTTTGATGCGATAGCCTTCTTCATTTTTCATCTGGTCGCGGAACTTCTTTTCTGCTTTTACCGCTTCCTGTCGAATTTTCTTCAAGCCCGCCTGCTTCCGTTCTTCCGTCAGCACCAGTTCCGTTGCAGGATACAACGTAATTTCTTCCAAATTCTCTATGGAACGCTGGCTCTCAGCCTCAAAGCTTCGCAGGGAATCAATGGTATCTCCCCACATTTCAATACGCAGCGGATTTTCTTCCGTCAGAGGATATATATCAAGGATTCCTCCACGCACCGCAAATTCTCCCGGCATTTCCACCTGATAATTGCGCACATACCCCATCTGCAAAAGCCGCTTTGTCTCTGCCTCAAAGTCTAATTCGTCTTCCACCTTATAAGTACGCACCGCCTCTTTAAAGGCTTCCAGTCCTGCCATCCGGTTCATCAGTCCGTCAAAAGTCAATACCACTGTAACCGGCTTCTTTTCGGATAAACGTTTTAACAGGGCAATCCTCTCTCCGGTAAGCTGATTACTTCTGATATCCGACTGATAAAATAAAATATCCTTCGCCGGGAAATAGAGAGCCTCCCTGTCAAAAAAACGATAATCTTCTAAAATTTCCCTTGCTTTTTGTTCGTTAAAAGTAACGATGATTTTATTTCTAAAACCATCGTTCGCCGCAAATACCATATGTGCCTTCTGCGCATCCATGCATCCGGATATCTGAACGATACCTTGATTGCTCTTTAGCTGCTTTAAGGCATTTTGCAATTCTTCCAGTTCCGAAAGGGGCTGCAAAAATACATTCATAATGTTCTTCCTTTAATTATAGTCATTCATTGCCTGTTCGATTTTTCCATCGACAATCAGTTCTACCGCAGATACCGCATCTAAAAATGCTTCCTCTGCCAGTTTCCGGTCTGCCTTATCCATATGGCCAAGGACATGGTCTGCCAAATCCCAGCCCTGTGGTTTCTCACCGACACCTACCTTGATCCTAGCAAACTGCTCTGTTCCCACCTGCGCAATGATATTTTTAATTCCATTGTGTCCGCCGGCACTGCCTTTTTTACGAATCCGTATTCTTCCCGGTGCCAGGCTGATATCATCAAAAATCACTAACAATTCACTGGCCGGATCCACTTTATAGAAATTTACTGCTTCAGCGATGCTTTCTCCGCTTAAGTTCATAAAAGTCTGTGGCTTCACCAGAACAACTTTTTCACTTCCGATCATTCCTTTGCCGCAGATTGCTTTATACTTTTTTTCGTCCATCCTTATATTATATTTTTCTGCCAGTACATCCATGACATCAAAGCCAACATTATGTCTGGTATGTTCATATTTCTTTCCAGGATTTCCAAGTCCCGCTATAATGTACATTCTTTCTTCCTTCTTCTGATGATTTCTGCAGCTGATTCTAACTGCTTCTGGTCATTTACTCCATTGATGTCTTCCGGGCTTTCCAGTGCAAATGCATCTACACGAAGTCCTTTATCCTTTAATATCGTAAGCGTATCCGGCAGATAATATTCACCCTGTGCATTATTCGGCTGAATCTTATCCAATGCCTGTGATAATTCCCAGGTATTAAACACATACATTCCGGAATTAATCTCATGGGATTTCAACTCTTCCTCGTTTGCATCCTTATGTTCTACGCTCTTTATAAATTCTCCTGATTCATTGCGGATAATTCTTCCGTATCCGGTCGGGTCATCTATCGTTGCTGACAATACGGTTACTGCATTTTTATGCTGGATATGATGCTCCAAAAGCTGCTTTAAGGTTGCAGATGTAATCAGTGGCGCATCTCCAAAAAGAATCAGTGTATGTCCATCTTTTCCCAGAAAATCCTTGGCACATTTTACCGCATGACCAGTTCCAAGCTGCTGCTCCTGCAGTACAAATGTTACATCATCTTTATGTGAAATGGTATTCTCTACCTCTTCATGCTTATAGCCTACCACCAGACAGATATCCTCCGCTCCTGCTCCTTCTGCCGCTTCAATTACATAATCTACCAGACACTTTCCGTCTATTGTATGCACTACTTTCGGAAGGTCTGACTGCATTCTGGTTCCCTTTCCAGCTGCCAATATTACCGCTTTTAATGCTTCCATATTTTTATCCTCTTTATTCCTCTCCGGCTTTCTGCCGAAAATACTGTTACATTTTAGTATACTTCTTTCTCAGAAATTTGTCATCCTTTTTTCCAAAATATGAAATAGATGACAATGTAAATCTGCCGTGGGGCAAATGGAAAAGCGAAAAAGACTATAAGGAGCACTAAGAATTTTGAAAAAATTTTTATCAGTTCTGACAACCGGCGCAAATCAACATCCATGTTGCTTGCTCCTCGCCGGCACTTCCCTGTGCCGGCGTTGTCTGTTTTCGCCCGAAATTCCAAGTGCTCCTAACAGTCTTTTTCATGCTTTCTCATTTGCCCCACGGCATATTTATACTTCATTCTATCAATTGTTCAAAAAAAGAAGTGTGAAAAACAGGCTGCCACATTTCTGTGACAGCCTGCTCGTCTTCCTTATTCTATGTACGTGTTACGCCTCCTCAGCTGCGATTTCACTTTCGTACTTTTCTAAAATAATCTGCTGTATCTTATTTCTGGTATCTGAGTTAATTGGATGTGCAATGTCTCTGTATTCCCCATCAGCAGCCTTGCGGCTTGGCATTGCAATGAAGAGTCCCTTCTCTCCGTCAATCACCTTGATATCATGTACAACAAATTCTTCATCTATGGTAATAGATACCACAGCTTTCATTTTACCTTCTTTTTCAACTTTACGTATTCTTACATCTGTAATCTGCATTATGTTACCCCCTTCACGCCTTTCTCTTAAGTCTTCTGCCTACAGTGCATATCTGTCATTGCGCTCAAGTACAACCTTTACTCCGTCGTCACCGCAATAATACGTGTTGGCTTTCAGCGTTCCACGGCTTTCCACGATACAGTTTTCAATATGCGTATTATCTCCAATGTATACGTCATTGAGAATAATGGAATTCTTGATTACACAATTCTTTCCTACAAACACATTTTTAAACAATACAGAATTTTCTATTTTACTGTTGATGATACATCCACTGGAAATCAGGCTGTTCTTCACATCAGAACCTGCATTGTATTTTGCTGGTGGATAATCATCTACTTTCGAATAGATATGCGGTGTCTCACGGAAGAAGTAATTTCTCACATCCGGTTTCAGGAAATCCATATTTGTATTGTAATATGAATCTACTGTTGCAATATTGCTCCAGTAATCTTCCATTTTATATCCATAAATTCGTTTCATATTCTTATAACGAATCAGAATATCTGTAACGAAATCCCATCTGTCTTCCTGACCGCTCCGCTCTAACATTTCAATCAGCTGTCTTCTGCGGATGATATAAATACCGGTAGAAATTGTATTAGAGCTGGATACCATAGGTTTCTCTTCAAACTCTGTGATTCTGGATTCTTCATTCATGCGGATTACACCAAAGCGGCTGATATCTGCGCCTTCCGGCATATCCTTGCACACAACAGTTATATCAGCTTTCTTCTCAATATGGTAATCCAATACCTTATTGTAATCCAGCTTGTATACACAATCACCACCTGTAATAATTACATATGGCTCATGACGTTTTTTCAAGAAATCAATGTTCTGGTACATTGCATCTGCAGTTCCTCTGTACCACCAGCTGTTGTCAGCGGTTACGGTAGGAGTGAAGGTATAAAGACCTCCCTGTTTTCTCCCGAAATCCCACCATTTGGATGAGCTTAAATGTTCATTTAAAGAACGTGCATTATACTGAGTCAGCACTGCAACGGTCTGAACATGTGAGTTGCTCATATTACTCAATGCAAAATCAATGCATCGGTAACTTCCACCGATTGGCATTGCTGCAATTGCACGCTTGCTGGAAAGTTCCTGCATACGATGATTGTTTCCACCTGCTAAAATTAATCCTAATGCCTTCATATTCTGTCACCTTCCTTAATAATAGCTCCACCGCCTGCTAACATTCCATCTGGATAATCTGACGGTTCCGTTACTCCGGAAATCGCTGTATTTTTTCCAATTGAAACTCCGTCTGGTATTACAGAATCTTCTCCGATAGTAACCAGATCAGATGCATATACTTTTTCATTCAATGTGCTTGGTGCATACTCGCCTACGCCTAAGTGGCAGTTTGCTCCAACAATGGTCTTATCTGCAATAATGGATTTCTCCACCACAGTATTCTCTCCAATCACACATTCTTTCATGATAATGGAATTGTGTACCACCGCACCCTTTTCAATCCGGACTCCTGCACCAATTACAGAATTCTGCACTTCTCCATAAATTTCAGCACCTTCTCCGATAATGCTGGTATCAACCTTGGACTCTGCTGCAAGATACTGCGGAGCTACATTATCGCTCTTGGTATAAATCTTCCAGTATTCTTCATAAAGGTTAAATTCCGGAATCAGATCAATCAATTCCATATTTGCTTCCCAATAGGAGGAAAGTGTTCCAACATCCTTCCAGTAACCATTGAATTCATAAGCAAATAAACGCTTTCCATTCTCATGGCAGTATGGAATAATATGCTTTCCGAAGTCACAATTACTCTGATCCTTCATAGCAATTAAACTGTCACGCAATACTTTCCAGTTGAATATGTATATTCCCATGGATGCGAGGTTACTTCTCGGATGTTCCGGTTTTTCCTCGAACTCTTTAATTTTTTTATTTTCGTCTGTTATAACCACACCAAAACGGCTTGCTTCTTCTATTGGAACAGGCATTGCTGCAATTGTTACGTCTGCATTATTTTCCTTATGGAAATCAAGCATTACTTCATAATCCATCTTATAAATATGGTCGCCTGATAAAATCAGCACATAATCCGGATTATAAGTCTCCATATATTTCAGGTTCTGGTAAATCGCATTTGCTGTACCAGTATACCATTCACTGTTATCACTTCTCTCATATGGTGGAAGAACCGTTACTCCTCCGTTATTACGGTCTAAGTCCCACGGAATTCCAATTCCAATATGTCTGTTTAATCTCAATGGCTGATACTGTGTCAGCACTCCGACGGTATCAATACCTGAGTTGATGCAGTTGCTCAATGGAAAGTCGATAATACGATACTTTCCTCCAAATGCGACTGCAGGCTTTGCTACACCGGAAGTTAATACTCCAAGACGGCTTCCTTGTCCGCCCGCCAAAAGCATGGCTATCATTTCTTTCTTAATCACGTCATTCACCTCTCGTCATAAAATCAGGTCATTTTGGTATAACAAAAGTATAACACACTGCCCATATGTTGTACAGCATTCTGTATAATTATTTTATCTTTTTTCGCATATTTTAGTCATTTTAGACAATTTTTGAACATTTCTTGTCATTTTTACAAAATCACCTCCATTATTTTGCATTCTTTTTTCCTGACAGACAAAATAGATTTGCAAATTCCCTGCATATGGTTATAATATTAGGAAGAAATCTTTTCTCAAGAAACGAAATTATAAGTCAGGCAGGTAAAGAATTATGTATTCATTAAATTTTGAAGAACCTATTCATGTACATTTTATCGGTATTGGCGGTATCAGTATGAGTGGTCTTGCAGAAATCTTGCTGGAAGAAGGTTTTACCATTTCCGGTTCTGATGCAAAGCAGTCTGCACTTACCGACAGCCTTGCCAAAAAAGGCGCAACCATTTACATTGGCCAGAAAGCATCTAACTTATCCATCCGTCCTGCACTGGTTGTCTATACTGCTGCCATCCGCGAGGACAATGAGGAATTTAAAGCAGCCGTAGATGCCGGTATTCCAATGCTTTCCCGTGCAGAACTGCTTGGACAGATTATGGATAACTATGAGAAATCCATTGCAGTTGCCGGTACCCATGGAAAAACCACTACCACATCCATGATTTCACAGATTCTTCTTGTTGCAAAGGCTGACCCTACAATCAGTGTTGGCGGTATCTTAGAAGCAATCGGCGGAAATATCCGCGTAGGTGGTTCAGAAGTATTCATTACCGAGGCCTGCGAATATACCAACAGTTTCCTGCATTTTCATCCGAAATACAGTATCATCACCAGTGTGGAAGCTGAGCATCTCGACTTCTTCAAAGATATCGATGATATCCGCCGTTCTTTCCATGAATTTGCCGGAAATACTGCACATGATGGTGTATTAATCATCAACGGTCAGATTGCAGCTTTAGATCAGATTACCAACAATTTGTCCTGTAGCGTCACTACTTATGGTTTATGCGAAAACGATGACTTTTATGCTAAAAATATTACTTATAATGACCATGCCTGCGGCACATATACTCTGATGCACAAAACCGAAGACTTAGGAACCGTTTCCTTAAGCGTTCCAGGCAAGCATAATGTCTCCAATTCGCTGGCTGCCATTGCACTTTGCTTAAATCTCGGTCTTCCTTTGGATGTTATCAAAAAGGGACTGCTTCAGTTTGGCGGCACCAAACGTCGTTTTGAATACAAAGGAACAAAAAACGGTATCACCGTTATCGATGATTATGCCCATCATCCGACTGAAGTAGCTGCTACATTAACCGCAGCCCGGAATTATCCACACGGACGGATTATCTGCGTTTTCCAGCCACACACTTATTCCAGAACCAAGGCATTCTTAAGTGATTTTGCCCGGGTACTTTCCATGGCAGATATTGTAGTCCTTGCAGACATCTATGCAGCCAGAGAGAAAAATACGATCGGAATTTCTTCCAAAGACCTTTTGGCAGAGCTTCAGAAAAACGGTCAGGAAAGTTATTACTTCCCGTCTTTTGATGAGATTGAAAAATTTTTATCGGAAAAATGCATAAACAATGATTTGTTGATAACTATGGGGGCCGGAGACGTGTATCTTATAGGAGAACACCTGCTTCAGCAGTAGTTATCCACATTATCCACATCGTAATTCACATTTTTGTGAATTATGGATGTGGATTTTTTTGTTTACATAATGTATTTTTGAAAATCGCCATTCTATCTGCATTAACCGCCAAACTGCTCCCATTTCAGTTACCATAATGCACTTTCAAAAGAAAGTTATCCACATTATTCACAATTCTGTGCAAATGTGGAAACCCTTGATTTTACTGGATTTTTGGTTAAAATAAGACTTCTCAATTTTAGATTCATATGCTATAATGTGGTCGGTGAAAGAGGGAGTTCTTATGACAGACATAACATTACATACGAAAAGCAAATCCACGGTTACCTGCGTATCCAATACCTTTATTGATGAGTATATGGCAGATGCCAATGGAGAATTTGTAAAAATTTATTTATATTTACTCCGCTGCATCAACGCAGCTGAGAATTTTTCCATTTCTAAGATGGCTGATAAATTCGACCATACAGAAAAGGATATTAAACGTGCCTTAAAATACTGGGAGAAAAAACACTTACTCCAGTTAGAATATAATTCCGGCGAACAACTTACCGGCATCTGCCTGTGTGAGCCTGTTTCTGCGGTTACGCAGGATTCTGAACATGCAGAAAAGCCTACGGAAGCATCTTCTGTAGATATCCGTCCATCCTATACAAAAGACCAGATTCTGTCTTTCCAGAATGATGAGGCTTCCAGCGATTTATTATTCATTATTGAACGCTATATCGGACATCCTTTGTCCATCAAGGATTATGAAACCATTCTTTACTGGTCAGATGAATTGAAATTCTCCACAGACCTGATTGAATATCTGGTAGAATCCTGTGTGGACAACGGCCATAAGAGCATCCGCTATATGGACAAGATTGCCCTTTCCTGGTCTGCTTCTTCTATCCGTACTGCGGAGGATGCCAGACGTTCTTCCAGTGCCTATAAGCAGACACATTATGGTGTCATGAAGGCATTTGGAATCAGCGGCAGAAAACTGGCTGAATACGAACTTGAACTGGTAGATAAATGGACCAGCCAGTTTGGATTTACACTGGATATCATTTCCGAGGCATGCAAACGGACACTGCAGGCGACAAATCAGCCAAGCTTCCAGTATGCCGATACCATCTTAGAGAACTGGCATAAATGCAATATCCACCATTTAGAGGATATTGCTATATTAGACACTGCTTACAAAAAAAGCAAGGCATCTTCTTCCCGCAATGTCACCGTAAACAAGACTGCCGCCAACCGGTTTAACAATTTTTCACAGCGTACCTATAATTTTGAACAGCTTGAAAAACAGCTCTTAAATAATTAAGACACTTTTTTCAGGAATACTAAAGGAGCATTTCATGTCTCTTAATAATTCACAATACGATACTTTAATCCGGCAATATAATGCCAGACAGTTTCACAATCAGCATCTTCTGGATGAACGCATTCAGGAAGTCTACGGAAAATGTCCGCGCCTTACAGAAATAGACAACGAGATTTCTTCCATCTCAGTAGCAAGTGCAAAACAGCTTTTATCTGATGATGGAGCAGAAGATTCCTCTGTTCTCTCTTCATTAAAAGAACAGCTTGCTGCTCTTCGCAGGGAGAAACAGAATCTGATTGCTTCTCTGGGTTATCCGGCTGATTATCTGGAACCGGTTTACACCTGTAAGGACTGTAAGGATACCGGTTATATTGGGAATGAACGCTGTCATTGTTTTGTACAGGCTGCCATTGATTTAGTCTATACGCAGTCTAATGTAAAAGATATTTTAGCCAAAGAGAATTTTTCGAATTTCTCTTATGCATACTATTCCAAAGAGCAGATAAATCCCACAACCGGATTATCTGCTTATGATACTGCAAAAAAAGCTGTTGCAGACTGTAAGTCCTTTATTGAGCATTTCGATACCTCTTTTGAAAATCTCTTTTTCTATGGAGCAACCGGTGTCGGTAAGACTTTTCTTTCAAACTGCGTTGCCAAAGAGCTTTTAGATAAAGGACATTCCGTTATTTATTTTACAGCCTTCCAATTATTTGATATATTTGAAAAGGACACTTTCCAGAAGGACGCTGCAGCTTCTGCTGCCGGGCAGAATATCTTCGACTGTGATCTTTTAATCATTGATGACCTTGGAACCGAACTTGCCAACTCCTTTACGGCATCCCGGCTTTTCCTGTGTCTGAACGAACGTATGCTGCGTCAGAAATCAACATTGATTTCTACGAATTTAAGTATCGACCAGCTTGCTGATGTATATTCCGAGCGTATCTGCTCCCGCATCTTCAGCAGCTATACGATGATTAAGCTTTTTGGAGACGATATCCGTCTTAAGAAAAAGCTGCATTAATTACACATTCAATTAGATGCTATATCTATTGAACTATATAAGATAAATTATTTCTATGGAGGAACCTATTCATGTCAAACAGTGAAAGAAACTTAGAAACCCTTCCTACTGGTTCTCTTGGAATTATTCCATTACAGAGCTGCCAGGAATTAGGAGAAAAAGTTGACAAATACCTTGTCAAATGGAGAGACGAAAGACAGCATCAGCACCAGAATGATGCAGCTTTTATGGGCTACAAACGTGATTCTTATATCATCGAAGCTGTTACCCCTCGTTTTGGTTCAGGCGAGGCAAAGGGAATGATCAAAGAAACTGTTCGTGGTTATGACCTTTATCTTATGGTTGATGTTACTAACTACAGCCTTACTTATTCTCTGTGTGGTCAGACAAACCATATGTCCCCAGACGATCATTACCAGGATCTAAAGAGAATTATTGCTGCAATTGGCGGCAAGGCAAGAAGAATTACTGTTATCATCCCATTCCTTTATGAAAGCCGCCAGCATAGAAGAAGCACCAGGGAATCTTTAGACTGTGCACTGGCTTTACAGGAACTGGTTGCCATGGGCGTTGACAACATTATTACATTTGATGCACATGATCCTCGTGTCCAGAATGCAATTCCTTTAAAGGGTGGTTTTGAAACTGTTCAGCCTGCATACCAGTTTATCAAAGGTATCTGCAAAAACGTTCCTGACTTACAGATTGATTCTGACCACATGATGATTATCAGCCCGGATGAGGGTGGTACCGGACGTGCAATTTATCTTTCCAGTGTACTTGGTCTGGATATGGGTATGTTCTACAAACGTCGTGATTACAGCAGAATTGTTGACGGACGTAACCCTATTGTCGCACATGAATTTTTAGGTTCTTCCGTAGAAGGAAAAGATGTTCTGATTATCGATGATATGATTTCTTCCGGAGAAAGCATGATTGACGTTGCAACCGAACTAAAGAAGAGAAAAGCAAACAGAATCTTTGTCGTTGCAACCTTCGGACTTTTCACCAATGGTCTGGAAAAATTCGATAAAGCTGTAGAAGATGGAACTATCTACCGTGTAGTTACCACCAACCTGACTTATCAGACTCCGGAGCTTTTAAGCCGTCCATATTATATCAACTGTGACATGAGCAAATATATTGCTTATATTATTGATACATTGAATCATGATGCTTCTATCAGCGAGCTCTTAGATCCAAACGAGCGTATCCAGAAGCTTATAAAGAAATATAAAGCTAATCAGAAAAAGAAATAAATAACAACAGCAAAAATGGCTTCGGAATTCCGAAGCCATTTTAATATCATGGGCAAAATAAAACTAGAATAAGTTAACCTTGCCTGCATATGTATCGTTTATAACATAGTATGCTGCATATTCTTCCGGTTTTAAATAAACCTTTAAAGACTTGATGCTGGATGCTCTGTGTCCGTCTGCTGTGAAAGCTTCTTTTGCTCTCTCAATCACGTTTGCAACAACATCTTCATTACCATCAAACTGAACAAATACTTCCGGTACAAGTTCTTTCTTCTCTGCCTTAGCAGTTTTCTTAGCCGCTGCTTTCTTGGTTGCTTTCTTTGCGGTAGTCTTTGCTGCTGCTTTTACAGTTGTCTCTGCTTTCTTTGCTGTCTCCTCTGCCTTCTTAACTGTCTCTTCCGCTTTCTTTACTACGGTTTCTGCTTTCTTCGCTACAACTTCTTTTGCTTCTGCCTTAACCTCTTCTGCCTTAACTACTGCCTTTGTCTCTGTAGCTTTTACTGCTGCCTTTACTTCGGCTGCTTTTTCAACTGGTCTCTTCTGCATTATAATTCCCTCCCTGAAAATTAATCACACACTAAAAACTTCTCCATTGCTAAAAGAGCTTCTTCTTCATCATTCCCCTCTGCAACAATGTTAACCGTCATTCCTTTGGACGGATTAAATGCCATAATTCCCATGATGCTCTTGGCATTAATTTTACGGTTATCACTTTCCAGAGTAATATTGCTGTCAAACTGGCAGGCAACCTGAACCAACTCTGCAATTGGATTATCGTGTTTTTTTGAAACGTTTGAAACTGTAACTTCTTTTCTACTCATGTTATCTTCCTCGCTTCTAAGTAGTACAATTCGTACAAAAGTTAATATAGCCTACACGAACAGATTTTGCAATAGACTTTGTGAAAATACAGCACTAATACCGAAACTGCCAAGAAACTTCGGCTTTTTTTAGGCAATTTTATATGTTTTTTACACCTTATTCACGCCTGTCTCTGCCTGCATCCCTATTCTGCCATTTTCATATAAGCAAAATATACATTACCTGCTGCATCAAATAAATTCTGTGCATCCGTCATCGACATCTTCTCTGTTGCACCGGTTGCCGGATTATAAACATAGACTCCTGCATTATCATAGCCTGTAATTAATACAGCTTCACTTCCACTACTCATGGCAAATACCGGTGTTCCCAGATTGACATAATATAACACTGCATCCAGATCACTTCCAGTCAAATCAATGACTACAGAGTCCTGCAAGGTATCCTTTAAAATTTGTTTTGGTGTATTTCCGGATGTCATCAATTCTCCTACACCAACATTTAATCCCTGCATCGAAAGCATACCATTGATTGCTTTTGCTATCGTTGTTCCGGATGTGTCTGCATCACCTATTGTAATCGTCAGTGGTGACTGGGAAGATTTTCTTGCCCTCTTCCAGATATACTGCTGTCTGCTTCCTACCACAACGCCCACATTATCATTTGCCACTACAATGGCTTTTGCCGCATTATCCGTTGCCAGCACTACTCTTCCGGCAGAATAAGCATAATAATAATCTGTCTCTTCCGGTTCTTTCAGATTCACATTTCTCGGCGACTCCAATACAATCCGCTTCGGAGTCAGTAGACGATCCGAGCTTATCTCTTCTTCCTGTAATAATTGCAGCTGCAGCTGCGTCTGTTTTCGTTCCGTTACCGTACTGTGAATGCTGACTACTTCAGCAGAATCTCCCTCACGGTTCATAATTGTATCCTGTTCCGCCGGAACATAAGCCATACCGTTATACTGTTCCCGGTTCAGATAAATAGTATAATCCACAACTTCTACAGATGCCACATAATATCCATCCTTATGGTAATCTTTTAATACTCCGTGTTCTTCATCATCCGTATCTACAATATAAATATGATTCATCGGGAACTGTACATTTCCGGCAGAATCTGTATACACATCACTGTCATCCGCCTCGCCATAGATAAAATCATCTTCCATAAATGCCAGTGGCCGGATATACGTTCCTGCTGCCGCTGCCACTTCAAAGCTTTTCGAATTCTCCAGATTCAGAACAGTAATTTTCGAACCGCTGTCACTGTTGCCATCTGCAATATAAGCAACAAACTGGTTATTCTCTGATACCGCATAATTTCCTGTTTCAAATCCGCTGACTACTTCCTTTTCTTTGGTAGTAGCAAGATTAATCTCATACAGTGTCCCACCCATCATAATGTAGAACATTCCACTTTCATTTTCATACATCAGCTGTCCCAGTTCTGATTTCAGCACTTCGTAAGAGTGGGTGGATGGTATAAACAGTTCCTCTTCTACTGTATTTGCCACGCTGTCATAATGATAAACACCTACGCCCACCTGACCTTCGTGGTTTCCCCTGTTCATATAACCATATACAACAAAATCCGCACTTCCTGTTTCATCCACCTTAATAATCCGGATATCATGTTCCTTATGATTTTCCCTGGAATCAATCCCCTCATAACCACGGAAGCTGAACACCTGGGAAAGCTTCTTTTCTGTCGCATTGTAACACCAGAGCTCTCCTTCTTTTACAAAACAGAGAATACTTCCTGTCTCATTACTCTTATATTCCACGTCGGACGAACATATTCCAAGCTGTAAATAATTCTCATAAAAATCGTCGTTCTCTGCCCGGAAAATTTCATCCATGGTTCTCTCAAAATTCAACAGATACATCCTGTCATTGGTATAACGGACACGGTAATATTCTTCTACATTATAATATTCCAGTTCTCCGTTATCTCCAGTTGCCGTCACTACATAATCCAATAGAATTACATTATAGGAATCGTTAATTTCTTTGATACTCACCGATGGATCCGTCAGAACGGTTCCATTGAATTTATCCCATGTTACCTGTCGCAGTGTGGAATGAATACTGACATTGGCAAGTGTGGTATTATCCGCAGAAGAATCCGGTTCCATATAAGTTGCCAGAGAGCCGCTTCCATCCTCCTGAAATGTTTTTTCATGGAAATCTTTTGCAAAATCAATGCTTTCCTTCACATAACAATCCTGCGGTTCAATAATCCTTGTATAATAATTTAAAGTATCATCCCCATGCAGTAAATGTATAATCAACAGATATTCTGCATTGGAATCCAGAAGATTCTGAATCGGAAGGTCTGCTGTAATCACTCCATTCTTCTGGGAATAACTATCTACCTTCGCATCTGCAATAAGACGCTTAGTATCCATACTCCGGATCTCATAGGAAAGTTCATCCACTGCATAGCTTCCATTCTGAACGCGGATTGGAAGCAGCCTGTCCGTATCAATCGGCGTAATACTGTCCCTCATGTAAACTGCATTCATTTCATCTACATACCCGTAGAGTTCATTGATTTTCTGCTCTTTATAATAAAGCTGGACAGTCGGCAGCGTTGCCTCCTCCAGTTCTGTTGTCATATCGGGATTTGTTTTATTTGTCAAAAAACTAAACACTACGGTTGATACCAGAAACACACCTGCTAACACCAGTGCCCGAATCATTCCTTTATTCATCTGTATTCCTCATCTTCCTAAACTACGAAAAACACGCTTTGCGAGTTTCTCAAGTTATCGCGGTGCTCGTCAAATCTGCATGCAGGCATGCGATTTTTCTCGCTACTCACGTAAACAAACAATATAGCCATCAAAAAACGACAGCTATATTGTAATTCCTTTTTTGCAAAAGCTCAACCTCTATTTTATTATCCGCTACCAGCATCTGCGGCAGCGTCTGTAACGGCATCTGCGGTGAAACATCTCATGAAACAAAAGAATTTCCGGAGCATCCATGTCTTCCCGGCTTTCCCCAAGTCCCGCCTTATCACGGATTCTCTTACAAATCTGCCGTAGCATCAGCCGGTCCGGATACTCGTCAAACATGAGACTTCCCTCATATTCCATCTTATCGCATTCTTCTTCCACCAGTTCCTGTACTTTTCTTATCTCCATCGGATACATCTCTTTCATGCGGTCTAAATCCCTCTGATATTCTAGCTCCGTCATGTAAAGATTCTGGATTGGATTTGTCATGTAAAAGGGCTGTTTGCCCGGCATCTGTTGCTGTTGCATCTTAAAGAAAATATCCTGATTATAATCCAATGTTTCCTTCTCTCCTGATTCTCATCAGTATAATATATGCAGCAGAGACTGTTTGTTGACGGCAAAAATGCTGTTATCTGTTTGTTTCCAACGACATCAGAAATAATACCGCTGTCAGTTCCTTTGGGAACATGGCATGCAGTTTCAGAATTTCTTTTGACGTCAGTGTGTCCTGTTGTGCCACATAATATGCAGCCGCAGCCACCAGCATTTCTTTTCCAAAGTTTTTAACCTCTGCAATCAGTCCTGCCGGCTCTCTTAATTTATGTGCAACGATACATTCTGTCACCTGTCTCAACTCTGCATCTGCCAACTTCTTATGAAGTGTTTCCACAAAATGTTCCATGGAATATTCAATTGCTGCATCTACATCAAATACCTCTCCACAGATTTCTGCCGCTGCAAGGAAATATTCCCTCGGTGACATTTTCTCCTTTTCACTTCGTTCTGCCAGAAGTGTATGTACTTTATTAAATTCGCTTTTCTTAGCAAAACGTTTTACCGGCATTTCATCCCTGACCAGTAAATCCAGTTCTGTCATCCGATACAAAAAGTGATCCATTGCCCTGCGGTATTTCTCCATGGATTCCTTTTCAAAGGTATATACATAGCCATAATATTTTCCATAAACCTTCATGGTATCCTGGTATCCCATTCTGGCATTTGCCATTAAAAGAGCATGGTCAAAATTCATCATGGTTCCAAGGGCGCGGCTTGGCTTGATATAAGTTACATACGGCCGCTTTGCATAGGCATCGTGTGCCGGTGATGTATGTAAATCAACAGCAATAATCTGCTGTGCTCCCATTCGGATGGCAAGGTCAATTGGAAGATTATCATAATAGCATCCATCCAGATACGTTATCTCTCCGATTTTATGCATCGGGAATAATGGAAAAATTGCAGAAGATGCCAGAATATAATCTTTCATAAGTCCTTCCGGAATGTCACGCTTTGTCAGTTCGCAGGGTTTTAAAGACGGAAATTCCACCGTAACCAATCCAAAATCTGTCTTTGATTTCCGAATCTTATCCTCTTCTATCAGTGTTTCAATAAAAGCAGTAAAAGGTGAAATATCTGCACCTTTATTCTTTACATATTTTTTCAGGAATGGACCAATTGCCTCTCTCTGGTCATACATGCCCTCTATGGTATCCGTCAGATTGATTCCATCCTCCATCATATCTTCCATGGTTATGGTGCTCCATAGTTCATAAGCCCTGTCATAATCTCCCGTTGCCATTAAGGCTCCGTTAATGGAACCTATGGATGTTCCGGTTACAATCTGATAATCGATACCAAGTTCATTTAATGCTTTCCAGACTCCCAGTTCATAAGAGCCTTTCGTACCGCCTCCACTTAATGCAATTCCACGTTTCATATAAGTCCTCCTCCGGTTATCTCCCGGCTTCTGCCTTTCTTTTAAGAAAGCCAGACTGTCAGTTTCTCTCCATTGAATGCGAACTCATTTTTACGTCCTTTGTAACATATCACAAATTTCTTATATACTTTTTCATAACCTTTATGCAGCATCCGGACTGTTAATGTCTCATCCTTTGTGATGGTCATCTCATATTCATTATATACACCATCCTGATATGTAAAATCTTCTCCGTTATCCTGATAATGCACATAACGGCCTTCTCCCGGATATACATCAAGAATCAGAGTATCCAGTTCAATTTCTCCCACATACTGCATTGGTTCAAAACATGGGATAATGCTTCCTGCTTTTACAAAAACCGGACATACATCAAGAGGTGCGTCTTTTACAATATACTGCTTTCCGGTATATTTTTCCCTTGTATCGTAGTCATACCAGATTCCCTCCGGCAGATATAAAAGCTTCTTCGTCATTCCCTGCTCTACTACAGGAGCTACCAGCATACGCTCTCCAAACAGGAATTCTCCATTGAGATTCCATGTTTCTTTATCTTTCTCATAATGTAATACCAGTGGACGGATTACCGGCATACCATTCTGCTCCGTCTCATGGAATAAATCATAAAGGTATGGCAGTAATTTATAACGAAGTTCAATATATTTCCGGTTAATATTTAATGTCTCTTCTCCGAAAAGCCACGGCTCCTGTCTGGTAGAACCCTTGGAAGAATGATTCCGGAACAACGGTGAAAAGCAGCCGACCTGTATCCATCTTGACAACAGCTCCGGCGTCACATCTGCACCGAATCCACCTACATCTGTTCCGATAAATACCATACCGGATAATCCCAGATTGCACATCTGCGGAATTGCCATCCGCAGGTGCTCCCACAGGCTCTGATTATCTCCTGTCCATGCTGTGGTATACTTTTGGGAACCACTGTAACAGGCACGGGTGATTACAAATGGTCTTCTGCCGTCCTGCTTCTTCAAGCCTTCATAGGTAGCCTTTGCCATCAGATGTCCATAGACATTGTGCATCTGGCCATGGTCACATGGTCTGTCTTCGTCTGTAAATACCACATCTTCCGGCAGTTCTCCACGAAAGCTTGCCGGCTCATTCATATCATTCCATACACCGCGGACTCCTAAGTCCACAAGATATTTCTGCTTCTCTCCCCACCACTGTCTTACCTTCGGATTTCCAAAGTCAGGGTATACCGCATCTCCAGGCCATACTGCATTTACATAGGTATCCCCTTCCGGTGTCTTGGCAAAATATCCCTGCTCCATGCCTTCATCATACATATCATAACCTGGGTCTAATTTGACACCCGGGTCAATGATAGTAACAATTTTAAATCCTTTTTTCTTTAAATCTGCAATCACTTCACCAGGCCTGCCAAAGTCCTTTTCATTCCAGGTAAAGACCCGGTAGCCATCCATATAGTCAATATCCAGATGGATCGTATCAATCGGAATCTTTAATGCACGGTATTTATCCGCAATTGCGCGGATCTCTGCGGAAGTCTCATATCCCCAGCGCGACTGATGATAGCCTAATGTATAAAGCTGCGGAAGCGGTGTTCTTCCGGTCAGATAAGTATAATCAGCTACAACCTCCGGCATATTATACCCGGCAATAAAATAGTAATCCAGATTGCCACGGTCTGAGCCAAAGAAATAGTATTCCGCATTTTCTTTTGCCAGATCAAAATAAGTCTTACAGGTATTATCAAAAAAGATTCCGTATACGCAGCTTTCACGCAATGTTATAAAGAACGGGATCGATTTATACAATGCTTTAAAGGCTTCCGTATGCGCCGCCGGATTATCTGTATTCCACATCTCATAATCATAATTCTTCTTATTTAATACACCTGCTTTATCACCAAAGCCATAGAAGGCTTCGTCTCCCTCCATGCGTTTTACAGCCTGCACATGATAATTCTTATCTGTCGCCTGCGGCACCTCATGTCCCTCTGCTTTTAAGAATTCGATAAATTTCTCACTAATCTGTGTTGCAAATTCCCTTCCACCACGATAGTCCGCACAGAGAAGCTGTCCATTCACATCATAAAAATCCACCATAAAATTATCATATACGCGTATGATTAATCTTGCAGTCCGAACCTCAAGATAGTCAATTCCTTCCTGCACATCAAAATGTATATGTTTTGACTTTTCTCCCTCGATGGCTTTTGAACGATGTTCCTCACTTTCGAACGGAACAAACACATTTACAATGTTATCTGTCAGAACCTCTAAGCTTCCCATGCCATATTCAAATACAAAATGAATGATTCCACTCTCCACATAATAAGATTTTCTTTTTCCCAGCATACTTTTTCCTCCACTTTTGCTTATATCAGTAGCAATGTACCTCCCACTATCATAATTAATCCAAAGAATGCCTTTGGCTGTAGTCTTTCATTTAAAAACACAGATGAAAATACAATTGTAACTACAATGCTTAGTTTATCAATCGGCACCACTACACTGGCTTCGCCCAGCTGTAACGCCCGGTAATAACAAAGCCAGGATGCTCCGGTTGCTATTCCGGATAAAATCAGAAACATTCCATCCCGGAAGGTCATACTCCGGACCTGCTTCTGTTTCTTTGTTACAAATACTACCACCCATGCCATAACAAGTACCACTCCAGTACGATATGCCGTTCCGAGATTGGAATTCACACCATCTATTCCCACCTTGGCAAGGATGGATGTCAGGCTGGCAAACACTGCAGACAGCAGTGCATAGATAAGCCATGCCCGGCTCTTTGTGCCACCGCTTTTCTTTCTGGTAATCATGAGCATCGTTCCAACGCCAATTAATACCATGGCAATAATTTTCTTCTCGTTCAGTCCTTCATTTAAGAAAATGACTGCCAGAATCATTGTCAGGATTGTACTGGATTTATCAATCGGTGTTACTTTGTTTACATCTCCTAGCTGCAATGCCCGAAAATAGCAAAGCCAGGATGCCCCGGTCGCTATTCCGGATAATGTAAGATAAATTAACGTCCGCGTTCCTATACTTCCGATTGGAGTATAAGATCCGGTAAGCCGTACCATAATCCATGCAAACATCAATACTACAATCGTCCGGATTGCTGTTGCAAGATTCGAGTCTATTTTCTTAATTCCAACTTTTGCCAATATTGCCGTAATACCTGCAAAAAAAGCAGAGCCACATGCATATGCAAGCCACATATTTATTCCTCTTTTCTATTATCCCGGGAAAATTCTGTCTTAATCTGCACTGCAGCAGACTTTATTTTTACCACCCACTTTTGCATCGTTCAAATACAGATGCCACTTCACTTAATATCCATACCCGTCATAATATTTCAAATATTATCTTATTCCATTCTTCCGCCTTTTTCGGTATTTCTCTTCTCTTGTCTGTTCTTTCCTACACCCTTCATTCCCCATACATATCCTATTTCAGAAATCCATTTACAATCTGCTCCTCTGCCTCTTTTTCAGACAGTCCCAGTGTCATCAGCTTAATCAGCTGTTCTCCTGCTATTTTTCCAATTGCTGCCTCATGAATCAATGCTGCATCGATATCATTCGCAGCAAGAGACGGAATTGCCTCCACCTTTCCATTGTCCATGATGATGGCATCACATTCTGTATGTCCGCTGCATGCATTATTACCACGAATATAAGAAACAAACTTCTGGTGGGAATCTCCCTTTGCTACCGAACGTGATACCACATTTGCACTGGAATGTGCCCCATTTAAATCTACCGTAAAATCTGTCTCTGCTTTCTGCTGTCCATGAGTCATAATACGTTCATGAATCACAAGGGACGCATCTTCTTTAAGGTCTGCTTCGGTTGTACGGATTGTGGAGTCTACTCCTTTAATCTGAACACTGTCCATATCCATGAATCCGCCTTCTTCCATGTGGATCACGGTAGTTGGATTTAAGACTCTGGCTCCATTTCCATCCCCTTCACCATAATGCTTTTCTACATATTTTACTTTTGCATTCTTTCCTATATAAAAGGTGTGTATTCCATCATGCTGTGATGTCTGGTCTCCGCAGTTGTGGATACCGCATCCCGCAATGATTGTCACATCTGCACCTTCCCCGATATAAAAATCATTATACACCAGGTCCTTTAAGCCGCTTTCACTTAAGATAACCGGAATATGCATACTCTCATTCTTTGTTCCCGGTTTTACATAGATATCAATTCCCGGCTTGTCCTTCTTAGTTACAATATCAATATTTGCAGTTGTATTTCTTGCCTCCAGTTTTCCGTTGTTGCGGATATTATATGCGCCTTCCGGCACGCTGTGCAAATCTGATATCTCTGCTAAAAGATTCTTTTCTATACTGTCCATTTTCTCACCTTTTCCTAGACTAATTTTTCCATCAAAGTAGAGCAGGCTTCACTGCTGCCTAACAGCTTTGGAAGTACTTCTTCCCGGCTTCCGGCTGTGCTTACTTCTCCATCTGCAATTACAATAATCCGGTCTGCAATGTTTAAGATTCTCTCCTGATGTGAAATAATCAGAATCGAGCCATTGATTTTCTGATACATATTCTCAAATACCTGAATCAGATTGTTAAAACTCCAAAGGTCAATTCCTGCCTCCGGCTCATCAAATATGGATAATTTGGTTCCTCTTGCAATTATCATTGCAATCTCGATACGCTTTAACTCCCCACCGGAAAGGCTGTCATTTACCTCCCTGTCAATATAATCCTTTGCGCAAAGTCCTACTTCTGAAAGATAGGAACATGCCTGGCTGATGGAAATATCTTTTCCCGATGCCAGTGTAATCAAATCCTTTACGGTCAATCCCTTAAATCTTACCGGCTGCTGAAACGCAAAGCTGATTCCCTTTCTTGCCCGTTCGGTAATGGATAATCCTGTAATATCCTCTCCATCCAATAAAATCTGTCCGGAAGTTGGTGTTACTATCCCGGCAATCAGCTTCGCCAGCGTGGATTTACCTCCACCGTTTGGTCCGGTAATTGCCACAAACCGGTCTTCTATCTTCAGATTGATATTTTTTAATATTTCCTTGTCTGCTGTTTCATCATTTACCTGAAAACTAATGTCTTTTAATTCCAGCATTTCTCTTTCCTCACCTTACTGTCAGATTCACCTATCTGCCTCTATGCGAACCTGGTTTTTATAAAAAAAGGATAGCACAAAATGGCTTTTTTGCCAACTTCTTTCCCTTCTATTATACATTTTGGATTCTTTTTAATGAAATATTAATAAATTTTTATCGAGATTTACCGTTGTTTTTTTTCTTAAATAGATATATCCTTATTCAGTCAAAAGTAAATTATATGTAAAAAGTGTGTAATCTACTGGGAGGAGAACCATTATTATGAGAGAAAAACATTCTTTTTCAAGTAAGTGTAAGAACTTATTTTTTAAACTAAAAAACAAAATAAATACTTTTAAGAACCGGGAGAAGAAACCACATCCACACCTTGACCGTGCAGTTGTGATTATGAACAAATACTCTTTGGTATTCCATCTGTTACTGTCCTGTTTCCTCGTTCTGGTGATTGAATGTATTTCCAGACGAAATGTGCTTTCTGCATTTTCCTTTATTGCAGGACACACCATTGCTTACCTTTATAACTCATTTATTATTTTTGCAAGTTTATCCCTGGTCTATCTGATTCGAAGAAGAACACTTGCCCGTCTCTTAATCAGCGGCTTCTGGCTTTTCCTTGGAACCATCAATGGTGTTATTCTTTCCAAACGTGTAACTCCATTTGGTTTTACAGATTTGAAATGTCTGTCTGACTTATTTGCCATGCAGAACACCAAATACTTTACCTTTGGTGAAGCACTCGCCGTTATTATCGTAGTCGGTCTTTTCCTGCTTTTCTGTATCTGGCTTTTTATCAAAGGACCAAAATATCAGGGCAAAATCAACTGGATTGTAAGTCCGCTTATGGTTGCTGTTATCTTCCTGATGTTACCGGTAACTACCAAGGCAGCCCAGTCCAATAATATTGTTGCTTCCTATTTTGCCAATATTGCACAGGGCTATGAAAATTATGGTTTTGTCTACGGCTTCTCATCCAGCGTTGTTGACCGTGGTATGAGTAAACCGGACAGTTATTCCGAAGAGCGTATTGCCAAAATAGGGGCTTCCGTTCCGGAAGAAACTACCGAAGCTGCCGAAGATGCGCCAAATATTATTGTTGTTTTACTGGAATCCTTTGTAGATCCCTCTGATGTTAAGTTCTTACATACTTCAGAAGATCCGGTTCCAAATTTTCACAACTTATTAAACAACTATTCTTCCGGTTACTTAAAAGTTCCTGTTGTAGGTGCCGGAACAGCCAATACTGAATTTGAAGTATTAACCGGTATGAGCATGCAGTATTTTGGTACCGGCGAATACCCATATAAGACTACTTTAAAAGAAATCGACAGTTGCGAAAGTATTGCTTCCGACCTTGGAAGTCTCGGCTATGGTACACATGTTGTACATAACAACGGTGGTAACTTCTACAGCCGTGCCAATGCCTTCTCCCTGATGGGATTTGACAGCTTCACCAGTAAAGAGTGTATGAACATTCAGGAGTACACACCACTTGGTTCCTGGCCAACCGATAACATCTTAATCAGTGAAACCTTAAAGGCTATGGATTCTACCCCTGACCAGTCAGATCTGGTATATACCATTACCGTACAGGGACATGGTGATTATCCTACTGAAAAGATTCTTGAAAATCCGGAAATTGCAGTAAGCGGTGCTGCAGATGAGGCTTCTAACAATCGGTGGGAATATTACATTAACATGATTCACGAAGTAGATAAATTCATCGGCAACTTAACCGAAGAGCTTTCCAAACGGGATGAAAAGACCATCGTGGTATTCTTCGGCGACCACCTTCCTACCATGGGACTGACCGATGATGATATGGTATCCGGTGACATTTTCAAAACCAAATATGTTACCTGGAACAACTTTAATTTACCAAAACAGGATGCTGACTGTGCTGCTTATGAATTATTAGCAAACATCACCAACCAGCTTGACATCCACAAAGGAACCATGTTCTCTTACATCCAGAGCCAGAAGGGTTCTGCTTCTTACGACGAGAACTTAGAGAATTTACAATATGACCTTCTTTACGGAAAACGTTATGCTTACAACGGAACAGATAAATATCCAGCAAGTGATCTGGTTATGGGTATTGATGATGTAACGATTAACAGTGTATGGAAATCCGATGACAATAAGTTATGTATTTACGGCTCCGGATTTACTCCTTGGACGAAAATTTATGTCAACGGAGAGAAGGTATCCACTTCCTTCTTGGGAAGCACCATGTTAAAGATTAATCTTGACGACATTGAAGACGGCGATACGATTGTTGCTAACATTGTAGGTTCCAGCAGCACCATCTTCCGAAGCTCCAACGAGTTCCTCTATGAGGATCCGGATGTAGAACATACGGAAGAGCCTGCTACCGAAACAGAGCAGCCTTCTACTGATACAGAAGGTTCTACCCAGTCCACTGAGAAATCCACAGAGCAGTCCTCTGAACAGTCTTTAAGTGGTGCCGGTACAGCAACTGACCAGTCTGTAGAGCATGCAGTCAATACTCCACTGACACAGAATTAAAATAATACACAGAAAGCCCCGATGGGATGAATTCTTCTATCAGATTTCTCCCATCGGGGCTTTGTTATTTCTTTTATTTCACATAATTTTTGTCTACGTTGACCACGATATGATACTGTTCGCCCAGCTTTTCCTTTACCTGATGCTCCAGTTCTTTCAACACAGCTTCATCACTGGAACGGTAGCCAAATGGAATCACTACATCAAAGATAAGATTGGTATGGGTCGGTCCCTGAACCATACGAAAATCATGCATGGTAATGACCTCATCAATATCCTTCAAAATACCTGTAACCGTTTCTTTTATCCCGGTCAGTTCCTTGCTTCCGGTAATCACCGGATCCATATGTATGACAGCCTCACAATTCAGTTCCCTTTTCAATTTCATTTCTACATTGTCTATCATATCATGTATTACAAGGATATTCATTTCTGCCGGCACTTCCGCATGTAGTGATACCATCAGACGTCCCGGTCCATAATCATGTACGACTAAATCATGAATACCGATAATCATTTTTTCTTCCAGCACCAGATGTTCTATCTCTTTTACGAATTCTTCCTCCGGCGGCTGTCCCAGCAGTGGATTTAAAGTCTCCTTCGCTGCATTAATTCCACCATATAAGATAAACAGTCCTACCGCCACACCACAGTAGCCGTCAATATTGACTGACGTAAATTCTGCAATCAATGTGGTGATTAAAACCACAGATGTGGTAATGCTGTCGCTTAAGCTGTCCATGGCCGTTGCCCGCATAGCCGCTGAATTAATCTTCTTTGCGACTCTCCTGTTGTAGAAGGTCATATACAGCTTTACAGCAATCGATATCAGCAGAATCATGATAATTAATACAGAGCATTCCGTTGCTTCCGGATGAAGAATCTTTCTGATGGAATCCTGTATCAGTTCCACTGCCATAATTAAAATAACTGCAGCAACCACAAGACCGGAAACATATTCCATTCTTCCATGTCCAAATGGATGCTCCGGATCCGGCTTTGCTGCTCCCAGTTTAAAGCCCAGCAATGTTACAATGGATGAGCCGGCATCCGACAGGTTATTAAATGCGTCCGCTGTAATTGCAATGGATTTACTGATGGTTCCCGCAATAAATTTTCCTGTAAATAATAATACATTTAGCAAAATACCTACAATACCGCATAAAATACCGTAGGCAAGCCGTACCTTCTCCGGCTTGTCATCTTCCCGGATAAATATCCGGGCTAATAATGTTATCATAAATCTTCTCCTTTTGCTTCCTTATTTGTTCCGCACTAATTCAATATTTTAAAATTCTTCAGTGGCCAATATCGGAAAATCGCTTTTCCAAGTATTTTATCTTTCTTCACATAGGTATTGGTCCAGTATCTTCCATCATAGGAGTTATTCCGGTTATCTCCCATTACAAAATAGCTGTCCTCCGGCACTTCAAAGGTATACGGTCCTGTAGCTACCGTCCATGTCTCTTTGAGATAATCCTCCTCTAAGAGTTCTCCGTTGACATATACTTTGCCATCTTCTATCTTTACCGTATCTCCCGGACAGCCAATGACACGTTTTACATAGTTCTGGCTCTCATCATCCGGAAACTTAAAGATAATGATGTCTCCCCGCTCCGGTCCGGAAAACAGATATGACCATCGGAATCCAATCAGCTTATCTCCGGTCATGATTGTATTTTCCATGGAACCGGATGGAATCTCTGCATTAATTAACACAAAACGATTTAAAAACATAGCAATCAGCACCGCTGCTACAATCGTAATTACCCAGCTTAGAAATTCCCCTGCCACAGAAGCTGCATTCTTTGTATCGGATTTTCTTCCTTTCTTCCTGCGTCTGCCGCCTTCTGAATATTCCTCTTCTGGTTCTTCTAATTCTTCCCGGTTGTCCTCTGACTCTTCCGGTTCTTCGATATTCTCAAAGTCATCTATATATTCTAATTCTTCATTTCTTTCCTTTTTCTGCATCTAAATTGCCTCCGGTCTCTTTCCTTCCCGTTGTTCGTTCTATTATACTCCAAGCAGGGAAGAAATTCCACTGGAAATAGAGGTTGGGATGGGGTTATTATAAAAGAAACCCCACACATTACTGTTTCCAGTAATATGTGGGGTTGTTTTTTCTATGTGTTCAAAATGACATCTGCGTTCTCTATGTGCTCAATGACATCCACTCGGCTAAGATTCAAACTTCGTCTACGACTCGTTTTCATCAAGTCTCGGGATGGGCTTTCGCACTAACCTCATTCTTCGCTTACGCTCGAATTCACTAAGTGCTCAATGCCTAGCAGACACCCTGAGCGAGCATAGCCCTCGCTTAGGGTATATCTTATTTACTTACATGCACACATTTTTGTAACCCACCAGTATACAGCCATTGTCAGACTATTTGGCTTTTCTCGCCCTATAATACACTATTTTTCATACACCGATACATACTTACTTGCTGCTGTAATATATACTCCTGAAATGAGTTTATACATACTGCCGCCACCCACTTTAATAGGTCCTTCTGCGATTGTAAAGACTTCATTCTTTGCCACTCTTCCATAAACAGCACTACTATCCCAGCTTGGTGTTTTTCTGACTGCCAAATTATCCACCAGTACTTTCACATACTTTTTCTTCTCCGGCAGTTGTACCGGTGCAACTGGCTTCGATTCAGCTGCTACATAATCAGATAAAGCGTATGCGATTGCTCTGCATACCTCTTCAAACTTCTGTTCATACAGTGCTGCATCCGGATTGTTCACAAAGCAAACCTCAATAAGCATTGCCTTTGCCTTTGTTTTGCGGATAACATATAATCCGCTTCCGGCTTTTACTCCACGGTTAGTAAATCCAAGTGCTGCAATGTGTTCACATACCTCTACAGCATCCGGATACTGTCTGCCCTCGTATGTATACGCCTCTACTCCATGTCCTGCTCTTGCAGCATCATTGTTAAGATGAATACTAATAAAATAATCCAAATCAGTTGCATTTGCCATTGCTACTACTTTCTGTAAATATGCTGCCTGTGTTGGTGCGGAATCTACTGTGCATGGTACCACCTGCACCCCCGCTGTTGTAAGAAGCTCTGTCAATCTGTTACAGACTCTTCTTGTTTCTGCGCTCTCTGAAATAACTCCAATTGTTCCACTTCCTGCTCCGGAAAGTGTATGTCCTGCATTTAATCCAATCTTCATCTTACTACTCCTCCTCTTTTTATTCAGCTTTAATCCAATCTTCAGCAAGCATATCTGCTTGTGATGCAAGCCACCCCATCTGAACGCCAGATGTTCCAACAAATGCAATAGCCTTGTTTCCAATTGCTTCATGCTCGCAATTCACGAGTTCTCCATCCGCTGACACATATGAAATGCCAGCTGCAAGCTGGATGTACTGTTTCTTCCCATTCCAACCCTTGCGAGCAACCTTTTTTCCTTTTTTCAAAAGTTCTAATGCTTCTCCAAAATTCATCTTATTCTTCCTCCTTCTCTTCTGTCTTTGCGACATCTTCCACCTGTGATTTCAGATTTTTCAACAGTGGTAATAAAAACGGTGGAACCGGTGCACCTATATCCTTGATATTCTCCAGAATACTGATGATTTCATTGCATATGATCCATATGGCTACCACGCACGCTATGAGGAATGTTATTGGCATTGTGATTCCGATTGTGGTGGCAGCATATTTCAGTAACTGGTCAACAATTGCTCCAACCACCACCAGAAGCCACATGGAAATCTTCTTTGCAATTCCACGAAATCCTCTGTATGAATCTACCGGCTGATTACGGTACTTGGATGCGAAGATACCTGTCGCATAGTCAATAATGTTGCATGCCACCAATAACAATACCGGTACATACAAGATACCGAGCAGGGATGATAAGAACCCCGTTACTGCTGTTATGATTGCTTTGATTGTGTTGTTATTCATTTTCTTTTCCTCCTTCTTTGTTCATTGCTTCTTTCAGTTTTTCAATTTCTTCCTGTTGTATCTGCACCATCTTAATAAGGTATGGAACCAGTTTTGAATAATCAATTGCAAGTACCTTATTCTTAATTCCTTTACTTGCATTGAACTCTTCTTCTGAATATCCATCAGGGATTTGAACGCATGATGGGATTATATTAAGAACATCTTCAGCAATTAAACCTCTCTGGTCTTTATCTCCACCAAACTCTTTGATGTAATCAAAACTTACTGGTGTCAGCTGAAGTATTTTCTTTGCTTCCTCTTTTGATAAATCTGCAACATTCTTTTTTACTAACTTTGAAGACGGATTTGTAAAGGAAGCACCATACACTGTAGCATAGCCAGAGCTATTCCAATCTGCCGCCATGTAAATAGGATTACCAATTATAGCTGTTCCTCCTGCGCCTGCACCAAATGAACCGTTAGCTTTCAAACATGCTGTCTGATTTCCATTTGAAGTGTTTTTAAAATAATGGTTACCATCACTTGAGGAGTACTGAAATCCGCCGCCAGGACCATAGTCTACAATCCTACTGGTGAAGTCTGCATTACTGTTGTTATAATGAAAGTCTATATATGGAACAACGGCGGTAATTTCTAATGCTCCCGCATCCAAAGCCTGCCCTGCATGGCTATGACTAGCCGGCGGATAACTACTTGGTTTTCCAGTTACTTTACTCCACGCTACTGCATTTGCACTTCCGGCACTGGTTGCATACTTGACACTCTGCGAACCTATATTTGATGTTGTGATTGCAGTAGATGCATCCTGTTTCTTATTTACATCCGTCTTTAATTTACTGATCTGATTTGCCATGGTCCCAGAAATAGAAGCATTCTTTTCTCTTGCATCTAGTGCATATCCATCCTGGTTAACTGCTGTACTCTGTGTTATTTTGTCAATATTCAGTTTTTCATCATCCAGTGCTTTTATTCCATCATCCATATGACCGAGATTTTCAGCCGATATCAAGGTTGATTTATCTGGGTAATTTTTCCAATTTACTTTCTCATATGACATTCCTATTCTCCTTTCGGATAGCCTATCGAATCTATTACATTCTGAAGACTATTAAATAATTCTAGTGTTTTTTCATAATAAAACTTTGCTGAGTTTTTATCTCCGGTAGCGTAATTTTTTGCTTCCGTTGCACTACTCGCTGCTCCTGTTGCACTGCCGGCTGCTCCTGTTGCACTGCTTGCCGCTTCCGTTGCACTGCCGGCTGCTTCTGCGGCACTGCTTGCCGCCCCTGCGGCACTGTTCGCTGCTCCTGTTGCACTGCCGGCTGCTTCTGTTGCACTACTCTTCGCTCTATCTGCATATCCACTAGCTTCTGTTACTGACTGGTTTATTAAAGTTATTGCATCATCTGCCTGCTGCCTCAGTGTTTCCTGCATACCTGATATCTCATTCTGATACTCCTCAAGAGCTGTTGCTTTCTCGGTAAATCCGCTTTCCATAGCAGATATATTCCTCTCTGCGTTCTCCGAAAGTGTCTTGTACTGTTCTGCCTGGTTGCAATAGTCTTCTGCCTGAGCAACCTGCTGCACCAATGATTTGTATTCATTTTGAGATTCAATGATATTCGGGTCCAGAATCTTGTTATATACATAGATTACAAACTCCGGCGAAGTAATAACTGCCCCATCCTGCATAGACAGCTCTATCTGTCCAATACATTCGCCCAACACATTAATGGTCTGTGTCGTGACTTCGTACTGTATCTCAGAGCCATCTATTACACAATCGTTGTAGCAAACTTTACCATCTGGCTTCACGATGCTTACTGCCGCCACTAATACATCCGACAAGTCGTATATCTTTCCGCTCTGCATAAGTGTAAAATGCAGGCTTCTTGTCTTTGTATCTCCCTGTCTTACAGAAATCCGGGGGCGTGTCCGTTCATGATCCAGGTCAAGTCGCATATTATTTACGATATTATTCCTCATAGATAACCTCCTTCGCCCTCATTATATAAAAAAGAAATAGGGGATTTCTCCCCTATTTCGTCTTCTTTTTTGACCATTCTTCGATTTTTTTATTTGCTTCTGCATTCGTATATCCAAGGTGCATATAGATTGAGATAAGCAGGTTCTTCATATCAGCATATTTACCTTTTTCCTTTGCCTTAAGGTATTTCTTTTTATATTCTCTTGTTACAACTCCACTGATATCTTTATTTTCTTTCCCGCCTTTACTTTTTGCTTCACTTATGTAGTCAAAGATAGCCTCTCTGTCTGCTCCCTTGTTTATAGAATTGTCAATTGCATCATATAGCCTCTGATATGTTTCACCGTAGTTCCATTCTTCCAGGGTGCACCATATCTCCTCATCACTCTGTCCAGCTTTCTCTCTAAGGAACTTCTTGGCTTCTTTCTCTGATATATCTCCAGCAAGATAACCATCCTTCATCTCTTTTTTCACCTTGGATGTAATCTCCTTTTTCTCCAGTCCCTTTTCTTTCAGTTCTCCTTCTATCTCTTTATATGCTGCATTATCTTCGGAAAGGTATGCATCCAGCATTCTCTCATACTGTCTGCTATTCTTTCTCTTGATTCCTCCCAGATATTTTCCAGTTGTAGTATTATAGATTGCTTTGAAATCTCTTTCCACATTGTAAATTGGAATACCCGTTACAGAAGAAATTCCGCTCATTAAAGACTCAGCCGCTTCTAACCAGGTATGATTTTCTCTGTAGTCTGCATCTGTCGCATATTTCTGCACATTCCTTACTCCGGCAAACAGTTTTGACAGCCCCTGCATATCCAGTCTGTTTACATCATATCCCTGTGCTATAGAAAGAATATCTTTCATGTATGGAATTAACTGAACTGGATTCAGGTTGTCTACTACATTGTCTTTGTAATCATCAAGCCATCTCTCCCAGTATGTAGTATCATCATCCTTCTTGTCCCTGAATGCATCCATAAAGGACTGTGCTGCTGCATTCACAACATTTGTAATAATATATGCTTTCAATGTCTGTTTAAAGAATCTTTTACTTCCGGCATTCCATTTACCCGGCATCTCATACCAATCCCTCAATGCATTTGCCAGCATATTGTAAGACTTCGTAGGCTCTGCCATGAACGACGTTGCCATTTTATGTAAGCCATTGTTGCTTCGCATAATCTGTGACCGGTGCAATACAGAGTCTACTACCTGTGTCTGGTCGATTAGTTCATCGTATCTGTCTACACATAAATCTGTAAACTCTTTGGAATTTACGTCTATATCCGGATGCAGTGCCTTTGTCTCCTGTTTTACTGCATTCCACAGTACACCCCATGTAATATCATCTGCCTGTTGAGCAAGAATCATGGATTTTTCCTGCAATCCCTCTTTAAAGGTATGCTGGTCCGTAATAACCTCTTTCATAGACTGACCAATTGATGTTTCAAAATATCCCCAGGACTTCCACTTTGCAATAGGTGCTTTTTCCTGTACCTCATGCACTGCAGGTTTCATGGTCAATGCTTTTAAAAGATACTTGGAATCCATCACTGCCATTGCACGGAAATAAGCTGTTGGCTGCTGTATTGCTACCCTGATATTTGCTGCTACAGATGCAGCCTTCATATTTCCAACCAATTCATCCACAAACTTGACCTGGACATCCCCTGTTCCTTCTGCATTAATATCCTGCACCAGTTTTTTAAAGTATTCCTGGTATTCTTTTCCATAAGCCCTTTCTATCTGTGCCTTAACGGATGTCTTGGAATTCAGAATATCCAGCATTTCATCCTCTGACATATGTTCATCCAGTCCTGCTTTTTGTCTGTAATTAAACCACTTCATAGCATCTGACAGTGCCGCTGTATAGCTTCCGTAACTTGCCATATCTGTTACATGCTTCGTAAATACATCAAAGATATCATCCACCACGATAGCATTTCTCGCATTTTTCATAGTCTTCTTAGTGAATCCCTGATTTTTTACTCCCCAGTATGAAGTCTGATCCTTTGTATCTACAGTATTTCCGGATGTCTTAATAGGATAATAATGCTGTCCACCGAATCTTCTGTATCCATACATCTGCATTGTGGTAGCATTACCCCATGCAGAGCATCTATTCTGCATAAACTGCTGCATAGAATCCGCCACTTTCTTCTGCTCCGGAGTAAGCTCCTCGCATATCTTTCCAACTTCGTATTCGGTAAGCCGGATTCCCTCAGAATTCCGATATACCTTTGTTCCAGCTTTGGTTGTTGTTATTACTCCACCATACTTGATATGTTCTTTTGCCTGCTCTCTGTTCTTAAGTTCATACAGCCCCATCATCTGTGCTGTTGTCATCCGCAACTTTTTATTGTCAAAATCAAACTTATGAACTTCCGCATCCCTTCCGGTCCATTTCTTCATTTCAGACTTTAACTGTTTTTCAGTAAGTCCGCATTCCTCGGCAATCTTTCCAAACTGAGACTGCATATAATCCTGTGCTTCTGCAATCTTTTCCGTTCTGGTATTCAGTCCCTTACGCAATCCTTTATAGATACTAAGTGCAGAATCTCCCATTCTGTAGAAGTATGACCTTGGGTCCAGCATATTGGCATCCAGCATATTTTCTGCTTTATTAATTGCCTTTCCCCTTAATGTATCATTATTCCATACTTTCTTATCCTTCTTGGTTTTCAGCTCTTCAATTGTGTTGTCTCCAAGTTCTTCCACGTTCTGTGCACGTTCATTTACATATAACTGGTTTACACTGGTGATGGCTCTCTTCAATCCGGATACCAGTCTGTCCAGATATCTCAGACCATTAATATCCATGTCCGAAATTCGTACACCCTCATTATTGTTCAGGAAATCTGAAATATCATCCAGCAGTGAGCTTGTCTTCCGGTCTCCTGAATTACCATCCATAAGAGCATTATAAATATCCTCATAATCTCCGGCAATGGCTTCTCTCTCGCTTGATAACTTAAGCTGCATCTGGCTTAAAGCATTGTACCATTTCAGTGAATCAACACTATTTGGATTTGTCCGGTCTGTCGTGAAGTCTATCGCATCTATGAAATCAGCAACCATTTTCTTTAATGCATCCGGCACATGATTCTTATCTGTATTCTGATTAAATGCAGTTACAATCCCTTGAGCATTCTTTCTGATACGTTCCCGGTATCTTCTCCGCTCCTCGATATTTCTCTTTGCCGTACGGTTCTCTGACTGCGCCGCTTTCAGCTTCATATACTTGTCGTTGCTCTGCTGTTTCACCTTTGCCAGCTTTGCTTCGTATGACTTTATTTTCTTTCTGATTTCCGTTTCTGCCTTTGCATCACGATAGGCCATAGCCGAGCTGAGTTCTCTTCTCTGTTCATCCAGTTCCCTCTCATACTTCTGTTTCAGGCTGTCTCGTCTGGTCTTTTCCTGCTCTTTCAGTTTTTCGAATCTTTCACGGTATTCTGCATTCAGATTCTTTCTGTATTCCTGCTGCTTTGCAATCAGCTTCTGGGTTTCCGCCAGCACCTTTTTATTTGCTGCATCCGTGCTCTGCTCTACAAAGAATCTCCGGTAAATGTCTAATGCAAGGTCATATGCTGCCTGCTGCTTATTCATTCCAAAGATATTATGCCTTGCCGGTTTCATCTCATTCATAGCATCAATCAATGCTATTGGCTGATCATTTACTGCAGTATCCATATCCAATATGTAATTAGAGCTCTGGCACAGCTCATCCCATAAGGAATCCAGATACATACCATCTTCTGAGAAAGTAATGTTTCCGAAATTCATCTTCCGGAATTTATCATAGCTGTCATAATAATGTGCTACTTCTTTCTTCTGGGCTTCATTCAATCTGATTTTCTGCCCTTTCAATGTTTTACGGAAAGAGTTATACACATCTGCTTCCACACTATCCACATCTGTACTTTCTTCGATAACCGGCATAGCAATTTCCTGTATGATTCTTACCATATCCTCATACGAAACATTCTTTGTATCTTTTAAATACGCAAATACCTTAGTCAGATTATCAGCCAGTTCTTTGGCATTATAGGTACTCTTGTATTCCTGCTTTACCTCGGATGCTATCTTACGCATTGTCTTATCGTCAATGCTCACATTTTCAAGTGCTTTAAAGCCATCCTCAATAATAGAACCCATTTCTTTTTCTGTATCGGAATACTCCTCTTCCAGAATTGCCATGAGGTCTTCATCAATGTCCACTGAATGTCTGATGTCCGGGTCTGCTGTTGGCTTTTTATTATCTACGTTTTTAATTTGGTTCTGACTAAACGTGACATAGCTTATTCCCCTTTGCACTATCTTTCCATCTTCTCCCGGAAATCCACCTTCATCCACAATAATGCCGTCATATTCATCCAGCAAATCATTATCCTCAAGGAACTCATATATATTATCTGCTTCTTCCCACGATGGGAGTCCACTATTTGTAGTATCCTTATATTCTTCATATGGATTGATTCCTAATGCATATCCTCCTTTTACATAATCATTAATAAATATTTCCTTCGTTTCCGGATTTCTTATATCAAAAGGTTTCGTGATATTTAAATATACTTCATATGTTTTTTTATTTGTAACTGTCTTTCCCGCTTTTCTTGAACTCGCACTTGGCTCCTGGTAAAAATCTGCATACCATCTATTTGGAGTAAAAAACTGTATATCGTTTTTAAAAACCGTAAAATCTCCATTTGGTGTACCATGATACATAGGAAGAAGATTTCCATTGTCATCCCTTACAGTCGAATTTTCAAAATATTTTTTCTGCTCTTCTGATAATTTTCTTCCTTCGGAATCTACATCAAGTGAAAAAGTTGTTGCATTTTTCTGATTCTGTGATATACTACTTTTAGAAGCAGTTTCATTATCGTTGTAAAACCCTCGGGAGTTTGATCGTGAAACTGCTTCTTTTAATGTTACATCATATACATAATGTTCATTTCCAGTATCTTTTACATTTATTAGCACATCGAAGTAGTCTCCCTCAAATTCAATTGTTTTGATATAATAATCCCATGTTTTTGCATTTCTATGGAATCTGTTTGTTTTCCCTAGCTCTGTTTTACTTCCTGTATAAATACTATTTTCTGCAAGCTCAATATACTCTCCTTCTGCGCCTATGCTGATTTTAGCTCTTAATCCTTTCCTGCTAGATTTTTTATCTCCATATATCCCCTTTCTAATTCCGCTTTCATCATAAAGTGCATAATATACATGTCCATTTTTTACAAACTTTGCTGCACGACCTGCATATTGTTCTCTCATGATATTCAGCATTCTTTTTTTACGTTCTTTAAAAGTCAGTTTTTTCGTTTCATTACTTAGCGCATATCTTTCTATTCCATCTGGTCCAATTGTTATTGAGTATCTGATTCCACTCTCAGTTGTCTTCATCCGCTGTATACCATCTATCACAAGTGAATCCGATACGTCGTATTCCCAACTTTTTTCAAGCGGAAGTCTAAAGTGCAATTCATCCCCAAAATCATCATCCAGCACAAGCTTCTCGACCGGTATAGTAAATTCCAATATTTCCTTTCCATACCCTACAATCTGACCATCTTTCTTAGTTGAAAAGAAGATGCCGTCTTCCTTTGCAACCATTATCTTTTCTTCTCTAATTTTCTTTGCCGCTTTTTCGCTTGTTGCATGATACAATCTTACATTTCCATACTCATCTACTTCCCCGCCTGCTCTTTTTATTTCCTCTATCATATCGAGAGCATTTAGCAATTCATCTCCGCTTAATCTCTCTTCAATGTTTAAAGAATATGTTTTAAAAGGATTCTTCTTGTCATCTTTAGAAACCGTTTTTTTCGAGCTAATGTCTATTGTCTCTGTTTCTCCCTTCTCTGCCGTTACATTTTCCCGCTTATAATTTTCCTGCGCCTTTGTCAATTCACCCAAAAACATATCTCTTATCCTTTGTGCTTCTTCCGCATCCGCTCTCAGTGCTTTCTTTGCTGTGCTGGATAATACATGATCATTCAGGTATGATGTGATTTTGTCGTAAACTCCCTTGAAGAAGTCAGCAATCGTCTTGAGAATGCTCTTATGCTGGCTCTCTGTCATGTTCTCTGACATATACTTGGAAAATGCTTCTACTCCCTTTTGGTCAGCAAACAGTCCTGCTACATAGTCAAATACATACTCATTTGCAGAATCTTCATAGGTCTTTCCTTTTTCTACTGTCTTATATGCCTTATGGTACTGTTCAATAGCATTTGTAAGGTAAGCAGCTCCTTCTTTCGTTGTAACATAATTCAATACCGTATCTACTACTTTCTGCATACCTTCATGATTATATGCCTCGGAGAATTCACCCAATTCATGCACAAGTGTTGTGTATTCATTAGTAGTATTTCCCTTTCCTGTGGTCTTTGCTAACGCTATTCTTGACAATGCTTTCTGGAAGTTACCATTTTCTCCATGCTCCAGTTCATCATTCAATTCAATGTCAAGCCCGGTTTTCTTTGCTACCATTTCCACAACCGATTTCATGCGATTGTCAGATTTATCCAGTCTGTTATCGATTACGGATCCAGTTCCCATCTTCACGGCCTGCTGCACATTGGAATTCTGTGATAACGGACTTCTGCTGTTTTCTCCGAGATAATACATTTCCAGCAAGGTTGATGGTGACATTTCACTTACAATTCTTGCATTTACCGGATTATTCATAATACTCTCATATGAAGTTTTTCCAAGTTTTCCAGCATTGTAAAATACTGCGGTTGATTCCAGGTAAGTAGGCATACTTTCCCCGTTGTAATTCTCAATGACTGCATTGGCCGCTTTTGTATCATCAAATGTTGCCGCAAAATTATACAGATTTCGCATGGTTGGATTACCTATCTCCACTGTCTTATAATCTACAACTCTTCCATCTGACAGTTTTACCATGGTTTTCTCCGGTGTGCTCTCTGCAATCTCTACAACGATATCCTGTTTTCCTGTATTTCTATTTACTGCTGCAGTTACCCCTGTCTGATTTCTGCTATACGGTTGCACCGGTGCAACTTTCTCATTTTCTATCACTATTCCTTCCGCATTTTTTACTCTGCCTGTCATGTTGCCCGTGGTGTTCTCAATTGCATTATCTTCCCTTGCAGCACTGGTATCTGCAGTATTATTCATCAGCTCCTGCGCCTGCTGCTGTGCCTGTTCCTGTTCAGCTCCTTTTCTGACAAATCCCTCTGTTATAACCTTGTCCAGATTTACGTCTTCACTTTTTGCCATGGACTCTATAATCTGGCTCATTTGCGAATCAGTAATATTATCTGCTTTTACTGTATCCGCAATCTGCTTTGCAGTAGAATTCTCCGGCATCTGCTCTGCTGTTTCCAGGATAGTGTCTCTCATTGTATTATCCTGGTTAATTGTCTTTCCCATTTTATGATACTGCACGGAATTTACGGTATTTGCTACTCCACCAAATACTGCACCGGAAATAGCACCGGCTACAAAGTCCTGCCCTACCTGGTTCCAAAACTGCTCATTAGCCGCTGCTTTTGCTTCATCTTCTGACATTCCATTTTTCATATATTCCTTTACATTTGTGCTATATTCAGATAATCCGCCATTAATCATGCGGTCTGCTGCTTCATCTGCAAAATCGGTAAATACTTCCTCACTGCCCTCAATTCCAGACTGAGCAGCCCAATCCAATATCTTTTTCTTAAATGTAGTTTTAGTTGGATTCTCCGCCATGCCATATAAATGGTCTAAGCTCAACTTTTCAAATCCTGCCTCTGCTGCTGCATTGGCAATTCCAATAGCAGCGGCTTTATTCGTGTCTACACCACGCTCAGACGCATCCACATATGCCTGGGAGCCGGCACTTGCCGCCATGATTCCAAGAGAAACCGGTTCACTTCCTGTTGCCATGGCCGCGGCCGAATCTGCCATACTCATTCCAACATCATATGTAAACTTTCCTATGGTGGAATTAATGTCATTTGATACTGCTTCTCTTCTTCGGTTTCTCGACTGTGTGAATCGAGCGGAATACGGGTCATAAGGTGTATAGCCTTCATCTCCTCCGAAATAGTTCTTTGCAGAATGACCTAACTGGTCTGCAAGATCTGCTACTGTAAGTAGTGAATCTCCTACCGATATAGCGGACTCCTTTACATTAATAAGAAATCCTTTTAATCCTTCCTGCTTTGTTTCCTCTTCCAATTCCTTTCGTTTCTTTGTATCAATCTGGCGATTATGAATCCAGGAATAGTATTCTTCCATATCATCAGCGTTGATTCCCTGACTTTCCAGGTTTTCTTTTGCGCTGTTATATGCCTTTTCTAATTCGAATGGGTCTCTGTTTCCAATCGTATCTCTTATAGCCTGTTCCTGCTCTGTTGCTTCCTCCTCGTCATGGTCTGTAATATACATCTGCATGACAGCCTGCTCCTGTTCCGGAGTAAGTTTTGCATAATCCTCTGCCCATCTCTTAATTACCTTCTGACTTTTTCTTAAGCTCTGCTCATTTTCGTATTTATCAATCGTTTCATTTTCCTCTAATGCATCATGCTCTTCCACCGTCATTGTTTCTCCAGTTACCCTGTTCCGGTAACCGGCCAGTTTTGTGTCTTCTCTGATATTCTGCGCAAGCACCGGATTGTCCAGACTTCCATATACCGGCTCGTAGTTTTTCAATTTTTCTTTATTATTTTCTTTGTTACTTTTTGCTGTATCCACTTTAGCATTCAGTTCTTCATCTGACATGCTTGCAAGTTCCGGATCTGATAAGCTCTGATAATATTTATCTATGTAATCAGCATATTCCTTTGCAGTTTCCGGTTCTTTTTCCGGCATCCATGCTGTATTCTCCTGCTGCTTTAACGCTTCTTCAATCGCACGTTTTCTTGCACCTTTAAAACTGCTTACTGCGTTTCCGTGCTTTCCTTTTTGATTTGAATTCAGTGTGCTTTTTGCATTATTATAATCTTCCACCGTCATTGTCTCTCCAGTGCTTTCATTTCGGTACTCTGTCGGTGTAAGTTTTTCTCTGCTTCTTCCTGTCATTGTTTTATCTTCATTGCTGCTATCATATACCGGTTTGAAGCTATCTAATTTTTTCTTTGTTTCCCGGTTTCTTTTTGCAATATCCAAAGCTCCCTGTAATGCTCTTCCATTTTTTGACATTGCTCTTGCGGTCGTATTTGCCGTGTTCCGTACCTTTTCCAGTGCATAGTCAAATCCAGCAGGTTTTTCCTGCTGGTATCTGCTCATGCTGTTGTGAAAAACTGAAACATCCGGCGAAGCATTTCTATTCATTCTTGCCTGTCTAAGTTCTTCCAGGCTCTTTCTTTCTCCGCCCGATTCTCTTGTTATTGCAGCGCTCCGTGTATTCAGTTTTCTTTCTGTATTTTCATGTGTTCCTTCCTGCCTTTTTTTCTTTAATTCTTCCAAAGATAATCTGTCTGCCATATTGTTACCCCCTACTTTTTCTTCTTTTTGTTGTTAAGAAATCCACTCAAGCTAGGTGCAGAACTTCCCCCTGCTAATGTACTTGTTGCGCTTCTAGCTGTTGGTGCATCAAAGCCAAGGTCGTCATATAGTTTATTCCATATTCCCTCGTCAATAATTCCTGCCTTATACAAGCTGTCTGCATATGAGCTTCCCTGTGATGCAGCTTTATTTTTTAGCTCATTATAGTAGCTGTTGCTGATTGTTCCGCTCGTTGCCGGCCGTGTTCCACCGGATGATGAACCAGAAGAACTCCTGCTTGAGCTACGTCCAGATGAACCGCTTCTTGCTGCTCTTGCCTGCGACAATGCGAATTCCTGCGCCCACTGGTCATCTGCGATTTGATCTCTCTGCCTCTGATATTCAAACTGTTGCTGCCACTGGTCATCTGCAACATTATCTCTGTCTACCTGATAGTTGTAATCATTCAAATACTTATCGTTAGTCTGTGAATTCTGAAGTGCATTAAACAGATAATCTCTGTCATTCTGCCAACTACTTACTTTCTGCTGATATTCGTCAAAATCATTTCCATGAAGAATGTTATATGCATTCAATGCATTACTGGTATCATTCTGCCAATTCTGGTATTTATCCTGATACTGTCCATATGCTCTATCCTCTGCCTGTCCCAATGCGGAATACTCATTATACATATTGGTGAGGTCTGTATTGTATTTATCTAATGCCTGTCCATAAAGATCCGGAATAATATCATTCAGCTTTCCAAGATATGCCTGGTATGCCTGAGAGCCTGCTGTTGCTCCATAACTATTGCCATATCCTCCGGATAATGCTGCTGCCTGTGATGTTGTATCAAGCATTGCCTGTTTCCCCAGATTAGCATACTGCTCCTTATACTGTTGGTATAATGGGTCTGCATTGAAATCGTATGAAAATGGCTTTTTATTCTGTATTCTATTTAAAATTGTATCAATTGCCCCCTGATACCTGCTGTTATAAGCCCCAGGCTTTGCATTCTGAGTGTCTGTATAGTTTTTATAAGCATCCTGCACTCTCTGCGACTCCTGATAATCTCCAACTTTATTGTTCAGATGGTTATCAAGATTCGTCTGTGCTGTTCGTGTCCCGTCAGATATTACTTCCTCCCAGTTTTTATGATTCCCCATTGTCCTTACCTCCTGTTGATTCTTCTAGTGCCGATATCCTTGCATCTACCTGATTTAATGAATAATTCAGTGTATCAGAAAGATTGTATAGAAAGCTCTTTAAGCTCTCTATATTCTGTTCATTTGACATGTTCTCTATATCTACATTTGGATAATCAAATTTAGCCACTTACTGCACTTCCTTCCTGTATCATTTGTGCTATTGAATATACTTTAACTGCGCCTTTTCCGGATAATCTTAGTTTAAAATGGTCGCATCGTTTTATTCGAACCGGCACCTGGTATGACCGTTTTTTTGTTCCTGTATATTCCATTACCTTTTGCCAGTTTTCCGAATCATACATTATCTCTATCTTGAAATATGCATCTGCTTCTATCTCAAGCCGGATAACCAGCTCTCTGATATATTTGTTATAAATAGAGTCAAGACCCATATCCCCTGTCACTGCATACCATTCCTGATTTTCTTCTTCCTCTCCAACTGGAATTGCTCCAGGATACCACTCTCCCGGATACATATACATTTCACCAAACCGGTCATCTTTTGGTGCAATTGGCATAAATATCTGTTCGTAGTTGATAACCCATACCGTATTTTCATCATCCAGGAAGTATAGTCCACCGTCTGAATACGCAAATGCTCTTTTAACTCCTCTATCTTCTATGGTCCATGTTCCTTTTGTGATATCATATACATATGTACGGTAATTGCTTCTTTCGTCCCTCATGCATATGTAATACTTGTCTCTATATCCGCCTGCCACTGCGTCATAATACATTTCTTTTCCAAGGTTCCCCGATATCTTGCTTGGCAGGCCTCCACTATAAGCACATACGCCATCCCTGCTCTTGTAATATAAAACCTCATTTAATACAATCAGGCTCTTTTCTGAGCCAATTTGTACCCCACGCATAGGTTTCCATTGCAATTCATAATTCGCCGGCTTGTCACCGAATAGCTTATGTACACCGCCTTCTTTGAAAAACAACACCGTTCCAGAATATGATATTGCTCCGGTAAAATCCCCTTCTGAACCTACCGTTGCCGCATAGCTGTCTGATGATAAGCCCATATAACATCTCCAGTTCTTTGGGTCTCCCAGCTTACAGGCATATATTTCATGGTTTACAGAAGAGCACCCCCATAACCTATTATCCATTTCTGTTACAAAGTCCATATCCGGGACTGTTCTTTCAATGGTTATATTCTCGCTATTTTTAAACACTTTATTAATCAGACCTACAACAATTACATAATCATCACTGCATCCATATAAAATGTTTGAGGTGTTAAAATTGTAATCATTATATATCTCTGCTCTACGGTCTACTCCACTGAATGTAGCCGCATCATACTCTTTAAATCCTTTTCCGATTCCCGGAGATTGTATTTTCACATACGTTGTTCCTACCGATACCCAGGCAGATGAGTTTTCACTCCACATTTTCATTACAACAGTATTTTCCGATGTATCTATCCAGTAGTCATAATTTGTCTTGTCCGGCTCGCTATCTCCCGTATATGTTTTCTTTTCCGGGAAAACCGTTCCATCCATTTTGCAAAGCGTAAATGACGGTGGTTGGGTTGTTGTGACTGTGTTTTCCATCTCCGTCAGTGTCTGATCGTATATGTTGTACATTACTTTATCTGGGAATATGCAAAGGTATGCTCCCATTCTTACAAATGTTCTTTCCTTATCCCTGCAGGATTCTTTTAAATCACATACTTCAGACTGGTTATAATACAATTTATTCTCGGTCACCCACACCAGTTTATCTGTCCCATATAATCCACAGCAATCTGTAAGTACCCTTAACTTTCCTCTTGGAATTCTCGGAGATAATATCGGGTAATAATCTGCTGTCATATTTTCCATGTCGGAAAATTCACCATCCTGGATTCTTTCATTGGCATTGTAGCCACCAAATGCACTCAGTACCTTGGTTTCCGACCTTGTACTTTGAAGTTTAGGTAATCTCATATGTCACCTCTCTAATACATTGTTGCCCTTAAAGAGCTTTTATGTGTCCGGTACCAGTAATTAGCAAAATCCTGGTATTTCTGATTAAACATAGCTGCTGAATTTGCGTATCTGTCCATTTCATTGTTATAATAATCAATCTGGCTCATAAGCCACTGGACATATAAATTGTCATATGGGGCAGGCACAAGAAGTTCTTTATCCATATCAGCTTCTGTATAAGGCTCTACCACTACATCCTCTTCACGTTCTCTTACGTTCAGGATTTCAATAGCAATTCTTTTATCCAATTCAGTGATCCAATCTAACTTTTCGTTATCCTCATAAGTATTTGGTTCCAGGTCATCCACCTTTGTTATTGCTTCATTTACCTTCATACATATCTCTCCTTCTAAAAAAGAGGCACAACAATGCTGTGCCTCTCCTCGTTTTAATGGAATCTCTTATTAGTTAAAAGCCTTTCCTTTTGCAATAAGTTCCTGCTGTCTTCTCATTGCAAGCTGGTCCATTTCTGTACTGTTCTTCAGAACTTCAAAGATTGGTTTCGGAATGGTTACCTCTTCCCCTCTTTTAATTCTGTAATTATGTCCATTTAAAGCTACAAAAATGTCTCCTTTTTCACCATCCAATGGTGCCATGAACTTAACTTCTTCTTTCCATGGATCAGCTTCTACCGCATCTTTTACCTGAATTTCTTCTGTTGCCTTGGTTTCTTCTGTTGCCTTGGTTTCTTCTGCTACTTTCGTTCCTTCTGTTTTTGTTCCCATACAGTTTCCTCCTAGTTTGCCTCTACGCTTCCGCTGAATTTTGATGTTGATTCAATACGAATCATATACTGTTCTATCAGACGTTCTGCCGTTTTAATTGCTTTCCATCCAACCGTTGAGCGCTGGTTCAATGGGTCATCACCAGCACCTGCCGGCTTGATAATCATCTGTAATGCTCCGCCATCAATACCGGTCTTTGCATACGCATGTCCTCCAAGTACTAACGTTCCAAATACTGCAAGGTCTGTCGGGCATCCTACGCCTTTCCAAATTTTTGCATTTGAAGTAGATACAAAACGTACATTCGCAATCTTTCCGATTTCTCCTTTAAAAATTGCTTCTGATGCTGCATATTTATGTGTGTCAATCCATTCCTCACTGCGCATAAGGTCATAGGCTGCGTATGGATGAATGATAGCTACATAAGAGTTCTGAATTTTTGGAGCATTCATTGCTTCCAGCATAGATGCGGCACGGAAGAAGATTTCCGGTGTCAGTGTGTCTGCTGCTGTTAACTGGGCTCTTGTTGCTCTGTCTCCAACAATTAATACGTTTGTGCCACCGGCCATAACGTCTCTTGTAACATTGTCCAATGTCAAACCTGCCTGAGCACCTAATATTTTTGAAGCCTGTATAACATTGTTGTCAATGGCTGTAAGGTCCAGCACGTCAGAAATTGTGATGTAATCTCCATATTGTTTTACTGTACTTGTAACTGTACTTACACTTAAGCTATTTCCATCCGGTGTCACACCTTCTGTAAGTGGTGTATTCGCCGGTTTCAAAGAGTCATACTTTCTGAACTCAATCTGTTTACCACCGTTTTTAGGAATCGGATAATCATCTCCAAACTGGTCATGCACCAATTCTGGGGATGCTTCTTCAATCAATTCCTTTTCGTAAAATGTTTTATTTTCTGCCGACAAACTGGATGTACCAGTTGTCTGCGTGTTCGGATTTGCAAAAAACTGCAAGATATTTCTGATTTTCATATAAATTCCTTTCTGAATTACGAGAAAGAAACGCGTTCTCCTTCCAGTACTTTCTTCTCGTATTCTCTCATCTGTTCAGGTGTCAATTTTCTAACATCTACTTTCACTGTTCCTTGTGAACCGGAAGATGCTGCACCTTCAATTGGTCTTCCACTCTTTGAATTGATGCTTTTTACTACATTGTTTTTTGCTGTTTCTGCCGCCTGTGCCATTCCATATGTCATAATCTCATCATGGTGTGTGGCCATGTAAGCAGCTTCAATGCTTCCACCAACTTTAAGAATTGCCGTGAAGTCTGGATTTGCAAGTTCCTCATTAAGGTTAAAGTCCATGTTGTACTTCTGTCTTAATGCATCCGCCTGCTGTGTCCACTGTGCATAAATCTGCTCGCCTTCTTTTTTCTTCTCCAACTGTTCCATTGCTTCTGTCAGTTTCTTGTTTTCCAACTTTACCCGGTTTACTTCCCGAAGCTGGTCTACGGACATTCCATGTCTTGCTGCTTCATCTTCCAGAAGTGCATTGTCCTGCTGTACTGCTCTTACGAGTCCTTCTACATCATCCGCTTCAAGACCATAACGCATAGCAAGCTCTCCCATGATTGGAGTCATTGCATCATACTGTTTCTGCAAGTTACTGATTGTTTCATTCGATTTTTTCAATCTGTCCTTAACGATTCCTTCTGTACGCTTTCTATATGCGTCTCTGTAATCGCCCTTAATCAGTTCCTCGAAGGCTTTTTCTGTGTCTTCCGGTGTTGTCGCATCCTGCGACGTTCCAGCGTCGTCCTGGTTACCTGTTCGACCGTCTGTGGCTCCGGCGTTGAGCCCTTCCGCCTGTCCTGCTGTTCCTTCTGCTCCAGTTGAAGCTGCGCCTGCTCCACCTTCCGCAAAAAACTGCAAGTTAAAATATTTTTTTCTCATACTTTCGTCCTTTCCGAAGTGCCATGTTTTTTTCTTAAACCACTTGCACTATATCAATTTATTTTTTTTGCAACTCCCAATTTTTGCCACAAATGAAATATTTTTTGGGAAATTTTTTTCAATGATTTTATAGCCGTTAAAAATTGTTTCTAATACTACTTCTGTCTCTTTGACCCAGTCCGTTATTTCCATTCTGCATCTCCCGGATTCTTCCATTTCCAAGACCGTAATTTTTACTTTTCCTGTTGCCTGCTGCTTTTGCAATTCCTCAAGAAGCGTAAATAAAAGGATACTGCATGCCGAGCACACAATATCCTTTCCTGCTTCTGCATAGTCAGCATGGCCTTCCATTTTTATTTCCAGCAGATTTTCTTCTTCTCTCACTCTGACTTTAAGCATATCTTTCTCCTATACTGACGTAGAATTTCTAGTCGCATGTGCCGCCTGACTTGTTAATGAGCCATTGCTGTTTCGATTCAGTACGGACTGACTCTGTGCCATAGGTTCTTCTGCCTGCTGCATTGCAAGCTGTGCATTTCCCGCTATTCTTTCTGCATAATTCGTTGTTCCGCCACTCGACATATCTACTGCCTGTGCCAGCGCAAGAGCCTGCTGCTGCATCTGTAAGTACAGGTTGTAATATGTCTGGGATTTATTTAATCTCTGCTTCACCTCGTCTTTTCCGTCAAAGTCCATCATATCCAGACATCCGATAGTCATTTCTGCATTCTGCGGATTAAAAAATCCAAGGTTATAGAATTGTAATGCAAGCTGATTCTGTGTCTCCCTCGTGTATGCGCTCTGCTTTGCCGGTACAACCTTTATATCAAAAATTGGAACTCTTTCTGACTGTGCCTGTCCAAATCCTGTATCCATTGGTTGTCCTTTTAATGTGCTATTATCAAACGTCACATAATCTGTTTGTCCAGTTTCCCCGGTAATTCTGAATTCCCTTGGCTCATCGTAAAACTGTCTGATAAGCTCAATCACCAGATAGCATATCTTAGTAAATGCTCTATAATCGGCTCTGTTTGCATCCCTAGACAATTTGCCGGACGCTTCTTGGAGACTGGCAATTCCGCTCGCTGAAGTAACATTAGAGGTCTGTCCCTGTGCTGCCGCTGTATTTCCCGACGTATCCTTCAATTCTTCAATTTTATTATTCAAAATGGTTTCATAAATGCCAGCCATCGGTGTCGATGTGATCTGTCGAAAAGCATCCTCTCCCAAGTTTCCGCTAAAGTGCACAAGTGACTTTGAAAAATCGCAAAAATCATTTTCATTCAGCCCCACATCATCTCTGACCGCCCATCTTGGCTTTGCCAGTGACAATCCATTTTCAAGAATACCCTGCTGCATCTTATCTATGTATGCCTGTGTATCTTTCATGACATCCACATATCCAAATCCGCAGACACTGCTCTCGATTGGAAACAATACATCAAACACAAATGGATATAGTCCATGATCATACAGCCCTGTATATTTTAATTCCTCGTCATTTTCTGTCGCATAGAGCACTTTCCCATTGCAGAATTTGCAATAATGCAGCACGTTCTTTCTTTTAATCAATCCATTATTGTCTTCAAGTACAATCGTTTTTTTATAATACCAGTCTACAACCGCAACCTTCTCTGTATTATCTTCCGCATCCGTCTTTATGTACTGTGTAAGACTGATATCACTACCTGCCATTATCTCCTTATCTGGATAAGCAGCCTTTATGTTCTCTACGTCTTCCATGGATACATAGAATACATTCTTCGACCTCTGAATATCTTTTACTCCTGGTTCCCAGAAAAGATTCATAATGTCGACATTTTTAATTGATATGTCGCCTAATCCATTGTCTTTCGAACCATCCCAGAATACGCCTGTTACACAAGTTCCATTTTTTAATTTATACCATCCGCAAGCTGAATACGTCTCTTCAAATTCATTTCGTTCCAGTATAACCGGTATGATTTCTGATAAAGCCTTGGCTGCTCTTTCATCATTCTTTTCTCGTGGAAGCACATTTGCTTCTGGAAAATTGTCCATGATGTCAGCATGCTTATTGGCAAGTGCGTTAAAAAGCCATGCAGACCGTGGTTCTATTCTTTTTTCTGCTTCCTCTTCCTGTTCTTTTCTTGCATAATCCCAATGCCTTAACCTCCACCATTCCTCGTTTTCCACAATTGTATTTTCAAGGTTCTTTTTTCCGGCATGATATTTCATCAATACTTCTGCTGCTTCTTTCACATCATCATCCGTGATAGCATCTACCGTCTGCTCTTCCGGCATCTCATTTTCTTTTAATTTCGTCTGCATTGATGTGTCCTGCTGTTCTTTTTCCTGTTGCACCGGTGCAACTTCTGTTATTTTTCCTTTTTTATAAGCCATCTCTCATCCTCCTAAATATTTAATATTTGTACTCCTTGGCTTCTTTTTTGCCCTTTGAACATATCTAGTGGGTCGAATGCCGGTTTTTTTTGTAATACATTTCCTCTCGGAGCAATTGGGTGCTCCATAAGCACATATCTGCATTCATCATAGATGTGGTCTTCTTCTGTTGTGTCAATATCTTCCGGAATTGTCTCGCTATATGTAAGATTTGGGATTGTTCTGATGAAGTTTCTGCATGTGTTAAAAATTTGAAACATACAATCTCCCATTTCATCGAAGGCAAACCTATAGTGATACTGCATCTTTCCCGGCAGTCTGACATGGTCTCCGCCATGGAAGTATACAAAATTAGGGCTTCTCTCCATCATTCTGGCAACGGATTCTCCTCTTGACTCATCAAATATAGCCGGATCCGCTACACCTGTGATTCTCTTACCTTTCAGCAACGGATTTTTTTCTTCGACTTCTCGAATCTTTCTTGCCTGTTCTACGGGATGCTCTTTTAATCCCTGATTAGCAATTCCATTCCAACCGTACAGCTCTGCTATCCGGTATATCTTTCCCTTTGTATCTACTGCATACCATCCAACTGAATACGGCTTTGCATATCCGAAGTCGAACCCCCGGTATATCTTCCAGTGGTCCGGTATTTGAAATGGCTCAATCACATGCGTCCACATTCTGTCTTTATAATGATTTGGATCATCTCTGAATTCTGTAAACACCTGTCCGCTAAAGCTGTCCCATGAGCCATACATCAGGGCATTTCTTTCTGCCTCTGGCAATGCGGCAAGGTTCGCTAAATAATCCGGGTCATTCTCTAACAGTTTTTTATTATCAAATACTGTGGCCGGTATGTATATCCTGTCTCGTGAAAGCTGTATCTTCTCACCCTGCGGATTAAGCACGCTGTACCTTTCCACAATCCTTGTATTTGGCGGTGCAGGCGTTACAAATCTCTGCTTAACCCATGCCATCCCTTTTCCATCCGGATTCGCTGTCGCTCTCATGTATACCCTTGTACCAGGTCCCATTGGTCTGTTACGAGACATCATATACTGATACTGCGTCAGTGAAAAATGTGTTAATTCATCAAATCCAATAAAATCGTATGCTTTTCCTTGATAGTTGAAGCGGTCAGAGTCTCTTTGCATATATCCGAAAAATATCTTTGCGCCGGACTCAAACAGCCAGCGCTTTTTATTTTCATTAAATTTGGGACGCTGCCCCTTCAAATTGCCGTACAAGTCATAGGATCGTGTAATTAATCCTTCAAGCTGCGGTACTGTGTCTCGGAATATGATTCCTCTGTAATTTGGTATGTTTATCTGTCTTAACGCTTCCGCTAACATTGAATCTGACTTTCCACCGCCTGCTGCTCCTCCAAATAAGACCTCATACTCCGGTCTTTCCATGAATATCTTCTGCTTCGGCTGTGGCATCCACGAAGCACTCATCTTCATCCACCTCCTTTACTGGTGGCAGGAATACTACTCCTTCATTGTTCTCTCCATCGTCTTCACCTTTAAAGCCATGCTTGTCCAACCAGTCAATTGCTTTTTGAGAATCTTTCAGCTCAATGACTACTCCATGCGCTGTATTCTTTACAGCTTTTACCGTTTGCCAATCTATCAAATCCGGATTTTTAATACTCACTCCATATGCCGATATATTTACAACATCTGATAAGTCAGCAAATGCAATCCTTGATTGCAGTTCCGCAACATCCTCTTCTTTTGGAAGCATCCTTTCCATCTTGTCCCGCCGGATTTCTTCCAAACGTTCTTTGATTTTAGGATTTTTTAGCTTATTATGCGCCGAAACGGCCGCCGACTGATAAGAGCAGTGATAAACACGCATATAGCTTCTTACTGCATTGAAAGATTTTGCATAATACTGGCAAAAAAGCTCATCTCTGTCTACTGCATTCTCCTCTTCTGGCGAATCTTTTTCTTCTTCTGTATATGCATTCTTTTTTTGTGTGCACACTTTTTTTCGCCTTTTGTGTGCACACTTTTTTCCTCCGCCTCTTTCCCATCCGTATCGTTGCTTCCAGGACTTGACCGTATTCAGGCTGATTCCATATTTTTCCGCTATTTCTTTATATTTCATGCCAAGCATGTAATCATTTTCTGCTTCTTCATGTACTTCTCCCATACGGTCCTCCCTTCTCCATTTCTGCCTGTATTTTATAAAGAGATGCATCCTTTTTCTCCCCGAAACTGTCTCCTTTTTATTTTTTGTGCATTTTGCAAGTAACTGGAGAACTGCTCCCTCTCATGATGGAAGATTTTAAGTAAAAAAATATGAGCATCAGCATACTTTACAGATGTGCTGACGCTCATATTTTTTCATTGCTTTATAATACGTCTATGGCATAACGATTTTCACCCTTGCATCCACAATAAATCCATTATGTATAGGGCTATAGTCTTTTTCAAACTGGATTGCTCCATTTTCTTTGAGTTTTTCGCAGATTTCACGCGCTAGCATATTTTTTGCAATTTCTACCATCCGATTTTCTCCCATTTCAATTACGTTCTGTAGTAGAATTACTTCCCGAGCTGCTAATGTTTTAATCTCTTTTCTGCCATATTCCATTGCTTTGAAGCTTAATTCATTGTTTAATCTTCTGTTTTCTCTCAAGGCAGCGTTATACTCTGCTTTCAGGCGTTTCCTTTTTAGACGTATCTCTTTCCGTTGCTTTTTCACGTTTTTCCTCCTGTTCTTTTCTATCCATTGTCACATTCTGGTCTATTATCATACTTTTCTTCCATCATCCTCTTAATCTCACACTTGCATTTATACTTGTAGCAATTCTGCTTCTGATATGTTCTTTTTCTTACCTTCGACTTAAATCCAATTGCCAATTCTGTTTTTCCCGGGCCCTCACATGTTATCTTTGTAGCTGAATCCCTTATAAAAAACGGACATTTCGTTTTTGCGTCACTTGTTTTATTCATTACCGCCTTCTCCCTCCTACACTTTTACACGCCCTTTATCTGAGAAGCTATCATGTCTGCTGTATGTGTCCACAGAACATTAGGGCATCTCTGCACTGCTCGACTGTAAAACTCCCATTCTGACTTATCTGTGAACGCTCCCATGTGATATCTGATACACATTTTCTCTTCTTCTGTGAGGTCTATTAAGCCCATCAGCATGATAAGGCTCTTGTCTCCGTGCCCTGGATACAGCCTTTCTTTTTTGTATTCATATCCAATTTTTCGGGGCTCCTCAAGCGATACTGCGTAATAATCATCCAGCTTGCACACGTCATGTAGTAGTCCTATTATCTCCGGGCTTTCCGGTCTCTCCCACCTTAAGCCCATCTTTACGGTTATTCTCTCAAGTTCATATGCCACCTGGAGTGAATGCTTCATTAATCCACCCTCATACGCTCCGTGATGATCCTTTGAAGCCGGCGCTGTAAAGTATTCTTTTTCTTCAAGCCATGCTATCAGTTTTGGCCACTTCCTCAATATGTCTCTTACTAGGTCTTTTTCATCATCTTTTCCCCTCTTTCCGGCTTTTATTGGAACTCTTCTCATGAATTCTCTCATTGTGCTCTACCCTCCATTTCTTTCAGCTTGGCTTCGGCTTCCTCTCTTGATAAAAACCAAGTATCATTAAATTCTTCAAGTGCAATGATTTCATGGTAATCTGGGTCGATATACACTTCAAAGCAGAAACAGTCAATGTCATCTGCTTCTGAAATTCCTGTTATACTTGCCTCCTCGATTCCATAAGGTTTTATGATATAGATGTGGTCTCCCACTTTACACGGCAACCGTATGAGTAACCCCTGCTCCTCGGCATCCTCATAACATTTCAACTTTTCTCGCAAATCAGCCATAGCCCACAGATTCCGATAAAATACTGCAATCAATCCTCGTACATCTGAAAACGGGTCTATAGTTAAATTGTCCAGAATCTCTTCGTCAAACTCTGTTTTATCTAATGGCAATTCGTCCTTCGTTAATGTGACCATGAGATTTATGGCAAAATCCCGTGCGTCCATTTCCATCTCAAAATCTCTATATCTTGCGTTATGCTCCTCATCTTCGTAACAGCAATTATGTGCCAGTTCAACCATTTCCATCTCTGATACTTTTTTGTTTGTTGTTAATCTCTCCATTAAATTCCGCTCCTTCCCACATACTCTCCGTATGTCATGCCTGCTTCTCTCGCTTTCGCATTCACCCAGGCAATACTTCCTACCTTTAGCTCCGGCTTCTTATATGCCTCCTTTCTTCTTTCTGCTCTTTCCTTCATCCGTTCCTGCCGGCACTTCATTGAGCAGATTACTTCTTTTCCTACTGGCATAAACAGCTTTCCACACTGCTTGCATCATCTTCTTCTCATTATGCAAATCCCTCCGTCTCTCCGCATTCATACCATGTATTCCATGGCTTATTATTGCCGTGCTTGTAAACTTTTCCGCTCAGCGGATTCTCTGCAATCATAAGAATGTACATATCATCCTCTGCCAGTCCGTTCTTCTTGGCCAGATTATAAATATCTTCAAAAGTTAATGTCTCTTTCTCTTCCTCTGTAGGCATTAATTCCAGGCATTTAAAGGTTTCTTTCTCGCTGTGGAAAAATACTCTTATTATGTCTGCTTCAATTAACTCTTCATTTTCTACTGGTTTCATTCTGCATTCCCTCCATTCTTCTGTATCTGTTCTATCCTCCAGCGTATGCTTGTTAATTCCTCCAGGCACTTCTCCAGTTCCCGGTTTTCCCAAAGGCGGTCCAGCTTCTTAATACTGGAACTTACTGCCGCTGCATAACCTCTTAATACATTTTTATCTAAGCCTGCTGCCACCGGAGCTTCCTCTGTTGCTTTTTCTTCCTGTTTTTCTTCTGGTTCATTGTCTACCACTTCACCGGAAAGTACCTCGCATTCTGTTTTTCAACGTTTTCCGATTCTTTTGGCTCGCTTTTTGGTGTTTCTGATTCGATTTCCGGCTTTTTGATAACACTTTCTGACTTTTTGATAACATTTTCCGGTTGCACCGGTGCAACTTCCGTTTTTTCATAAGCATCCGGCATATCTGCTATCTGAGCAAATACCTCTCTGACCTTGGCTGCATAATCATCCATGCTTAAGGTGTGCTTTTCATTGTTTTTGACTGCCAGGATGTCCACCGGCTGTCCTTCTCCCTTGAAGGATGTGAATACCTTTCCGATTCCCTGTGGCCGGGAAGCCAATACTGCAATTCCGGATGGTGCCAGGATGCTCTCAAGTTCTTCTGAATCTCCATCCTTTGTCCACTTCACCAGCGCTTTGAACTTCTCCGGATTATCCTTTGCATACTTGTATATGGCTTTCTGGCACAGTTCCATATCCGCCTGCTGCACATCCGTGCCCTCAAGGGCTACTTCTATTGGTGATATGGCTTCCTCTGCTTTGACCTCTGCCTTGACTTCTGCAATCTCTTTTCTTGTCATTTCAGGCGATATGAGATCTACTACCTCAATTGGAAGGGTGAGCATATCCTGGAGCTTCGCCACGCCGTACCCTTCGTACTTATCCTGGAGGCGGTCAGAATAACCGCCCTCACTGTATCTGTCATTAATGGCTATGTACCGTGATACAATATCTTTTGAAAGACCATATTCTGCCTTTGCAAATTCAGCTACTGTACTGTATCCGGATGATGCAAGGATATCTGTGTCTCTTGCCTTTTTCAGCAGGTAGCCAGTTCTTACGAAGCCTGCTGCCTGATTTGCCAGCTCCGTGTCCAGAGCCTGCTTGAACTGCTCATAATTTTCTATATTCCTTAATTCTTCCATGTCATACCTCCATAAAATCTTTTTCTAATGCATCCACCAGCATGGTACCCTGCAGTCTTCCATGCCATATCAGCTTTTTCTCTTTTCTGAGCTGTCCATAGTTCTTTTTTCTTGCCTTATTACTCTTATCAGCCAGCACCGCATCCTCTTTTGAAAGGTTTTTCTTTACCCACTGCTGCCACTCTTTCAGGAAAGGCATTGCATCCTCAAGGTCTGCATAGGCTTCATTTAATACTGATTTCTTCTGCCGGATATTTCCGCCCGGCTCTACCTCCAGTGTGTACCATGGCGTGTCCGGTGCTTCTACTTTTCTGAGGAAAAGCAGATATGTTTCCCGGATGTCAATGCGCTGGAAGTAGATATCGCAGGTGTGTATGCAGTGTTTTAATGCCATGCCCTCCACATAGATGTCTTTTATGCCGGTTGGGGCAACAATGCAGTATTTATCATTCTGATACTCATACTTTTTCAATGTTCCTTCCTGCATCAGCTTTTCCGCTTTTTTAAAGGTCTTTTTCTTCTCCTCTATCTCTGTGCCTTTCTTTAACATATCTTTCTGGAGCACCAGCTCATTATGTGCCACGGTCAGGTCCTTCGGCCGGATTAACATGCCGTTTGTCATATCCGTCTTTCTCTTTTCCAGCATGTTTATGTAATCCTTCCAATCCATCCAGATGTCGGATAGTTCTCTCTTTCTTACCGCCTGCTGCTTTCTCAAGTAATTAGCCGCCTGCTGCACGCTGACATATTGAAGGATGCTGCTGTCTGCTCCGTCCGCTTCTGCTTCTGCAAGCGTCTTAATATCTTCATCCCTCCATATGGTGTCTGCTTTTTTCTCATCCTGAAGCCACAGAAGTTCATAGCTCTTTCCATTCATCTTTTTCAGGCGGTTCAATCTTGCCTTATCAAGCTGCAGTGCCTTTATAAGTTCTGTCTGCTCCTCGTCAATTAACTCTCTGTACTGGTATTCGCTCCGTATCAGCTCTGTTCCCATTGCGTAAAGCCCTGCCTTGTACGCTTTTTCAATCAGCGGGTTGGCTTTTTCCCTCTTCATGAAGTAAATCGGTTCTCCTTTATAGCCATGCTTGACCGCAATATTATAGGCAGTGTTTGTGTTTTTCAGCAGAGCAGATAGATTTCTCTTGTAGATTTTTTCATAATTCCCATAATATATGTTTACTCTGTCCTGTCTTCTCCAGCACTTTCCTTTCAGTTTGAAGTCCTCATAGCGGTATTCCTCCAGCCCTTCATCTGTGAAAAGTATCCTTTTTGTCTCACGGATTGATAAGCCTGTCTCTCCTACATGGAAAGATGCTTCCGTGTCCGCCCTTGTACATTGGAATGTTCTTTCCACGATTCCATTACGGTATCTCTGCAGCAAGACGGCAGTGCCATAGGACCAGATAAGATTTCTTTTTTTCTTCCTGGAAACATAGGTTATCTTCTTTCCACAATGCGGGCATTTTCCCCATTCATTATGCTTTGGTTTTTTATTTATCGGGACTTCGCAAAGGCATCCGGTACAGTAACCCGTCTCTGCATCTGCTCCATTATAAAAAATATAATGGTCGCTGAATGCTTCTGTTTTCCAAAATTTTTCAAATCCTTCCGGCAGTTTTTTGGGAACATCCTTCATGGCTGCGTCCCATGCATCCATCAGCCTTTTTGCCTTTTCCTCTTCCTTGTCCGACCGGATTTTTTTCTGCCATTCAATCACCCCCTCTATCCCGGTTTTTTCCGTCTTCAGCAGTGCCTTTATCTCTGCCTTTCCTGCCGGATTCAGGTAATACATTTCATCTGAATCGTAATACAAATTCCACCAGTTTTCGTCGTCCAGGTTATCTATCCTTGCTGTCCGCCATTTGTATGAGCCGTCTTTCTGCCTTTCTCTTGTGATATAAGCCCCGTCTTTAAAGTCAATGAACACATCCCATGCAGGTTCTGTGATTCCCTTTTTCACATCATCTGACCGGCATATTGCAATTTTTAAGTATTTACCAAGATTCTGGCACCGGCACACATAGGCATAGCGTCTTTTATTTAATCCGCCCCTATATCTTCTTACTTTTTTTCCCGGCATTTTCGCCATGTAAATCATGGCTGGTGTGGCTGGAAGTCTTCTCAGCTTATTCAACTCATTCTTTTTCACTGTACCTTCCTCCCTTTCACATCATAATAGGTGTCCGGCAGGTACTTTTTTCCGTCTATCGGATACTCTGCGCATTCTGTAATTTCGCCACTTTTGTCCTCTTTTATCAAAAAAACAGTGTCTCCTTTTCCGCCTGCTGCCACCGGGCTTCTCCCTCGCACGATCACATATCCGTCTGATGCTGTCCCTTTGTTTCTCACAACAGAATTTGACTTCATATTCGGATGATTTGCCAGCCATATGACGCCTTCCCTTATCAGTTCCAGCTTTGTAAGCTCCTTGATAAGCCGTATTTCCGGAGCAGCTATCCTGGTGTTATATCCGTCCTCATCGATGTTGCCTGCCAGCTCCACAATGAAGTAACGCCCATTTCTGTAGTAATTCAGCACATCGAGCGGGTTATCTGTGGCATGGAATCCATCTTTTGCACAGTGCGCCTTGTCTTCCCGGTGCCATACCCCCGGTTCATACTGGAAGGTTCCTTTTCCCATGGTGCATGTCAGGTCTTTATTAAATCCCTTGTATGCAAATCTCATTTTGTGCCTCCGTAATAAGTCCTGATTGTCTTCTTTCGCTCTGCTAAATTAGGAAATCCGATTGAAATTTCATGGTTGTCTGCTACTTTTGCCACTTCCTTTGCCTGCTGCACAATGCGTTTGTCTACCACCGCTTTTTCTTCAAATCCTTTTTCCAGTAAAATAGCCATATATCCTGCAAGTGAATGCTTCATTACTCCGGCACATACTTTTTCATTTGCAAGACACTCCTGACGTATTTCATCCACCCAGTCCATAAGCACTCCGGCAATCTTTAAATCTTCTGATTCCACTTTCAATCTTCCGTGTGCGGCGGTACATGGTGTTGCCAGTTCTTCCATTTCACCTTCTGCATAATCCTCTGCATCTGCCTTATCCAGTCCATTTTCTTCTGCCAGCACTATGAGGGATGCTACATCTCCCTCTTCTTTCAAGCCTGCTGCCGCTTTGTTCAATTCTTCTACTGAGTTTAATTCGCCAAATTTTTCAAACATAATACTTACTTCCTCCTTCTGATTTTTCTCGGCACATAGAATATGTGCGATTTTAAAAAAAATAAAATTCAAATTATTCCGCCACATGATTCTGGCAGTTCCCGGAGCGGACAGAAGTCCGGTCTGCATGTAACATAATCTGTCACTTCTTCACCCATGTCAGGTGCTGTGCAATACAATGTTTTTTCTCCATATCTTGGCGGTTGCTCATCATCTACGAAATCTCACATATCACACGATTCCGGCATATCCATAACTAATACTGCTTTAGCCATATAATTCTTCCTTTCTTCCTTTCTTCCCTGCACTATCTCTTTTACCTTTTTCTCGTAAAATTCTTCCGAAATATACTGATCTCTATGAGGGAACTTACTGTTTGTCAGAACAGCATAGGCTTCTGCCCAAGACAGACCTCCTCTGGCTGCTAATCTGTCTAATGTCTGTCCACAATGGTTTTTTAATGCCTGTTCTTCATGCGGTTTAATGATATTATAGGGAATATATTCCTTCCCTTTGTTTGTCATAATCGGAAATTCTTTCATATACTACCTCTATTTCAGTTTACAACATTACCAGTTGCGATTGTGCCCTTGTCAAAGGTGCACGCTTTTGTTCTTCTGCTCTTGCTCATACTGTTTCATTCTCCTATCCTGCCAATTAGAGTACTTGGTGTGCTCTGCATAGCAAATATTTATATTGTGTGGCGCAAGCAGCTCTGCCGCCCGCTTCCATAAAATACTGTTTTTCACCGGCTCTCCGTTCTGCTTCCTGAAGTCTGCCGCTATCCAGTCATCCAGGAACCGGTTCACACCGGATTCCAGATATTTACTGTCTGTGAATATCTCAAGGTCAGACGCTCTTCTCATATGCTCCATGGCTTTTATCAGCCCAAGCAAGGCTATCTGATTTGCTGTGCCGGTGTCTTTCCCGGTCTCTTCCAGTGTCTTCTCTCCTTCACTGGTATCTGCTTCCAGGATGCCACAGTAGCACCCTTCCGCTTTCCGGAGTCCATGGTATGAAGTTCTTAAATAAATCCTTGCTTCCATCTTCAAATTCTCCTATCCAGTTTCTCTTCTGTATACCGCATGTAGGAATACCCGGTATACCGGTTTGTGCCGCTCCGGATGCTCTCCGGGACGATATAATATCCCGGTGTCGGTTTCGGACCGTATAGCAGCAGCTTTCTCACAGTCCACCGCCTGTATCTCTTCCTCTCCGGTTTTGGCCGGATTAAATTCCGGCTCGTGGAATAGCTGTATTCCTCTTTGGTCAGCTTCCGGGGGAGACCTTTCTTCTTTCTCTCTTCCTCATCCGGCACCTTTGCCATATACTGGGCGAGCTGTTCATAGCCGCCCTCTTCATAGAGGTTTGAAAAGAATACTCTTCCATGCGGCCAGCACTCCTTTATCATGATGTCTGCATCTGCCCCTCTGATACGGTTCAGTATCAGATGGATATGTATGCCGCCCCTCGAACCTATCTCAATTGTCCTCATCCACTTCATCTCTGCTTCATGCCTCTTATATCTCCTCTGCAGTTTCCTGGAGAAGATATTTAAATCCTCTTTCACTCCCTGCATATCCTTCCGCTCTCCCTTCCGGTATGTGAAGGTCAGCCAGAAGTCATTTTCCATAAAGTTCGCTTTTATCGTCCTGCGGATTCTGTTTTTCTTATTAATCTGATTCTGCAATTCTATCTGCCAGGGGGAAGGTCTCTCTCTCGGTGCCCTCTTCTCTCCCTTGGCTCCATAATCCCCCGCCCATTTAAACTCATACTCGATGGAGTGAGGGAAGCTGTAAATGTCTACACAATATGCCATAGTGATGTCCTTAACTTTAATATACTTAATCGAGTGGTGAAAACAGGTTAAAAGCCCCTGTTTTCTTGCTTTTTTCCGGCTTTTATGGTATATTGTCTATGAGGGATGTTTGCAATTCGCCAAATTACTTACAACCCACCTGAGGACGTGCGCCACACGTTCTCTTTTTTTGTCTATCCTGCAGCATCCACCACCTGAATGTAGACATAATCTCCGTACATTTCTATCCATTCGTAACACCCCTCCAGCGTATCTCTGTATACATCAATGCTTGTCCCGTTGCGGATGGTCTCGCCCCTTCCGTCTCCGTCCAAGTCGATTCCATCACCGGTGTCGGTGAAATCGAAATATCCGATAAAGTCACCAATTCCGCCATCTTCTGTGACTGAATACATGATGATTGCCTTTCCCAGCCATTCTTCCTTACCGGCTACGGACAATCCCTCTACCGGCCAGCTACCGTTGCGGCACTGGTTGCCAGTCCATGTGTAGCAGGTGCAGCGGATGAGGAACGGTTCACCGAGCGGATTCTCCTGCTCCTGCGGTTGCACCGGTGCAACTTCCATATTTCCAACGGCATTCATAGTCTTTGCGGTGAAGCTGTTTACTTCTCCGGACACTTCCTGTGGTGATGTCATCCACATGGTGAAAAGGAAAACTGCTACCGCTATTGCCATTAATGTGATTACTCTGATTTTGTAGCGCATTTTTTTCTCCTTATCTCCTCACTCATTTCCTGCACTGCTCCAATTGCTTCCCGCAATGCCGACTCCATCAAGTGGTCATCACTGACATCCTGCTTTTTAATCTCTGCTACTGGCATTCCGGATATAATCATGTACCAGACGCATTCATCCCGATACTGGCTTATCAGTTCATTGATTCTGTCCGTAATCTCCTTGTCCGTAATTTCCTTTTTCTTCTTCTCTCTCCATTTTCTGAAAAACATATCTTTTTCTTCTCCTTTCTCTTTCCCGCTTCTGAAAGCCCTCACCAAATATGAACGTTTCCATCGATACAATCTCACCGTTCTCTCTCCGGTATCTTGTGCTGTACCAGTAATCTCCGGCTGAATCTTTGTAATAATCCGTGATTCTTCCGTTTTCCTTTTCTGTTGAGCCGATATATTCAATACTCCGGTTCTCAGCTTCCCAGCCTTCCCGGCACTCCAGGCTATATGCTCTCTGGTATGCCTTCTGCAATTCGCTGTTCTGTATTTCCCTGTACTGGTTTTCCATTCTCTTCACCCTTTAAAGAATTCTTATAAGTATCCAGTGCAGCACGGTAAATATAATATGTAGTTCTGCCACATCCTTCTCTTCTCACAGCGTGTCCTATAGGCAATCTTCCGGTACTCATTAAATACCGGACTGTATCATTGTCCATATTCAACTCTGCTGCTGCCTGCTTTACTGTTACCCGTTCAAGTATTTCCTGTTTCATTGTTGTTCTCCTTATGCTACTGGAAGTTTTTTCTTTTTCTCTTCTCTTCGTTTCTCTGCGGTCTGTTCAGCTTTTCCCAAAATGTAACCTCTGTCAAAATCTGATAATGTAGGCAATACTCTTACCAAACGTTCCATCACGCTCTTTTCTTTTTCTCCCATATCCTCACTTCCTTTCTTTTTGTTTCCTTGTAAACACAAATTAGCATACTTGGAAACTTTTGTCAATATATTTTTGTTGACTTGGCAACTTTTTATGCTATAATCTTGTACATAAGGAGGTGATTACATGAACAAACGTGTACGAGAATTGCGTGAAGCTCTCGGAAAAAGTCAGGAGGAATTTGCTAGAAGCCTTGATTTGTCCAGAAATTTTATAAATCAAATTGAAAATGGAAAAAAGAATCTTTCCGCCCGTTCTATCAAATCATTATGTGTTTTATATGATGTGAATGAAACCTGGCTTCGTACCGGAACCGGTGATATGTTTATCGAGAAAACGTTAAATGAACGAATTTCCGAAATGATGGCCGAGATACAGCTATCTGATGATAAATCTTTTAAATATCGGCTGGTTGCTGCTCTCTCAGAATTTACAGACGAAGATTGGGATGATTTGGAGCGGTTACTCAATAAATTATCTAGAAATTAAAAAAGAACCAAGGGCAATGCGCAAGTCCTTGGTTCTTTTATTATTTGACTATTTTTCTAACATATGAATATATGCATTTTATAACTTTTATTTTATCACATTTTTTTACGAGTCTTATGATTTCCTTTTTTATCAGGTCCATTTCCATAACTCAAGCCCCCTTTCTGCCATGAGTTTACCACTGCTTCTCCCCACAGAAAAGTGTTTCGATTAAGAATTCCGAATATCCGGAGGAATTCTAAACATTTGGCTTATTTTTTCTATCTTTCGCACAATTCTATTCTGTATACAAATCTCTGATTCTTACCCCCATTGCTTTTGCTATTTTTTCTAAAGCTCTCAGTGTTGGTGATGTTCTTCCGCTCTCATAGTCATACAGGGTGCTTTCTCCTATCCCCGTCATTTCTGCCAACTCTGGCATTGTGATATGTTTCTCCCTTCTGATTTGCCAGATTAGTACTTCCATGTAAATATTTTATCATTGTGCCTGCTGCACATCCACCGGTAATATATTCCATTTTGGTTTATCTCGGTCTTTCTTCATTCTTCTTGACCTTTGTTCGTATTTCTTCTATAATGTTCGTATATTATTTAAGGGAGGTAGTTATATGTATTATTTTATTTGGATTGGTTCCATTCTACTTGATTCTTTTTTTGTTTCTCTTTTCTATCAGGAGTATCTCCGGCGGCATATCATTAACCCGTCCCCGATTCCTACCCTCATATTTGCAATTGTATTATTTGTAGTAACTTTCGCATTAGATTGGCATTTTGGCAATCTCTGGTTGAAGCACGAGGCAAAAGTGGAGCGAGAAAAACGTAAAAAATAAATTTTTATCTATTCTAGGGGTAACATGTTTGTTGCCCCTTTTTTACAACTGTTTGGAGGTGTTAAGTTTGAAATTACCTAATGGATATGGAGGAATTGTTAAGTTGCCCGGCAAGCGGCGTAAACCTTACGCCGTTCGTGTCTCTTATCTCGAGGAACAACCGGATGGAACTATAAAGCGCAAAAGAAAATATCTGGAATTTTTCACTAAACGAGACAGTGCACTTGCTTATCTCGCAGAATATAACAATGGTTCTGTTGTTTCTGAGCATCAAAAATATACTGATGTTCCAACCTTTGCAGAAATGTATGAGAAATGGAAAAAATATCGTTGTTCATTGAAAAATAAGCCGGGAGCTGCTACCTGGAAAAATTATGATATTGCTTTTTCAATGTACGCTCCAGTTCATTCCAAAAAAATTATATCTATTCGGGCGCAAGACCTCCAGGACTGCATTACTGCTCACAACAGTAAATCCCGCTCTACAATAGGAAATATGCGTGCTATCGTTCGTGGTATGTGGAATTATGCAATTGCCAATGAATATACCGAAAACGACATTACCCAACGACTTGTTTTTGAATATACGGATCCGGACACTCCTGTTCATACAAGATTTACTGATGCAGAGATTACTCTTCTTTGGAATTCCTTAGGAGTCATTAACAATGTAGATATTATTTTAATTTATATTTATACTGGGCTCAGACCAGCAGAATTATTAGAAATCAAATCGGAAGATGTGCATCTTGACGAGAGATATATGGTTGGCGGTATGAAAACAGAAGCCGGTCGCAATCGTATTATCCCTATACATGAAGCTATTGTTCCTTTGGTGGAACGTCGTCTTGAACAAAAACGTCCATATCTCATCACAAATAAATACGGTAATATGTATACTCGTGCTGTTTATACAGTAAGTAACTGGCTCACTGTCATGAATAAGCTCAACCTCAACCATGCCCCGCATGATTGTCGATATACCTTTGCGTCCCTGGCGGATAATGCCTGTATGAATGAAGCTGCAAAGAAAATTATCATGGGGCATTCTATTTCCAACAAATCCGGAACCGCATTTAAAATTGGCGGCTCTGGTGATGTAACACAGAACGTATATACCGAAAAAACAATTCCAGAATTGGTAAAAGAAGTTAATAAATTACCTGTAAATTTTGTGTAACCCACTTGTAACCCACTCGTAACCCACTTGTAACCCTCGACCTTGTTTTATCCCCCTTTTTCTCCATCTATAAGAATATTCTGACAATTAAAAAAGCCCCGAAACATGAGGTTTCGGGGACTTCTTTTCTATTATTAGCAAACACCCTGAGCGAGCATAGCCTCAGCTACTTTTTCGAAGCCTGCGATGTTAGCTCCTGCTACATAGTTACCTTCCATGTTGTAACGTTTTGCAGCATCATCAATATTATGATAGATATTTACCATAATCTGTTTTAACTTAGCATCTACTTCTTCGAATGTCCAGCTTAAACGCTCTGAGTTCTGGCTCATCTCTAATGCAGAAGTTGCAACTCCACCTGCGTTAGAAGCTTTACCACAGATGAACCATACTCCGTTATCCTGTAAGTATTTGGTTGCATCTAAGGTTGTAGGCATGTTAGCACCTTCACAAACTGCTTTACATCCATTTGCTACTAACTGTTTTGCATCATCGATAAGGAGCTCGTTCTGTGTAGCACATGGAAGAGCGATATCACATTTAATCTGCCATACGCCACGGCCTTCATGATATTCTGCACTCTTTCTTGCAGCAGCATACTCAGTAAGACGAGCACGTTTTACTTCTTTTACTTCTTTTAATAATGCAACATCGATTCCTTCCGGATCATAAATCCATCCGGTAGAATCAGAACAGGTAACAACTTTTGCACCCATCTGCTGCGCTTTCTGGATAGCGTAGATTGCAACGTTACCAGCACCAGATACAACAACTGTCTTACCTTCCATAGATTCACCATGACATTTCATTAATTCTTCTGTAATGTATAAAAGACCATATCCGGTAGCTTCTGTACGAGCTAAAGATCCACCATAGGTAAGTCCCTTACCTGTCAGAACACCTTCGTACATTCCACGGATTCTCTTATACTGTCCAAACATGTATCCGATTTCTCTTGCGCCTGTTCCGATATCTCCTGCCGGAACGTCAACGTCAGCGCCAATATATTTGCAAAGCTCGGTCATAAAGCTCTGGCAGAATGCCATTACTTCACGGTCTGATTTTCCCTTAGGGTCAAAGTCAGAACCACCTTTACCACCGCCGATTGGAAGTCCTGTTAAAGAGTTTTTAAATACCTGCTCAAATCCTAAGAATTTGATGATTCCGATATTTACGGAAGGATGGAGACGAAGACCTCCCTTGTACGGTCCAATAGAATTGTTGAACTGTACTCTGTATCCTGTATTAACCTGAACCTGTCCCTTGTCATCTACCCAAGGTACACGGAATTTAAGCTGTCTATCCGGCTCGGTTATTCTCTCAAGTAATGCTTCTTTACGATATTTCTCCTCATTTGCTTCGATTACCGGTCTTAAAGACTCCAGTACTTCTTCTACTGCCTGAAGGAATTCTGGCTCAGAAGCGTTTTTTGCTTTTACTCTTTCTAATACTTCATCAACGTAGCTCATATTATATCTCCTTTACATATTAATTTGAGTATTATATATACATCAACACTACTATTTTAGTATGAAATGAATTTTTTCGCAACGTTTTTTTCATATTTGTGTCAAAAACTTTATACTTTTGTGTACTTTTTCTTCTTTTTTGCAAGTTTTGTACCAGGAAAATTCATTTTTGTAATTAAAAAGAAGTAGAAAACAGTTTTTTATTTCCCTTTTCCACTTCTTTTTTTGTATAAATATACTATTTTTTATTTTTCAGATATGGTTCATATTTCTTCTGGAAGAACTTCACCAGTTTTCCCAGTGTTCCAATCAGAATCTCACTCTCCTGGTCACTCAGGCTCTCCTTGATATCATGTATCATATTGCTGTGAAAACGTGCATGATGCTCATATGCCCGGACTCCGGAATCGGTGAGTGATACACGGACTACCCTTTTATCCCTGTCATTTCTGCAACGATTTACATAACCTTTCTGTTCCAGTGCTTCAACAGCTTTTGTCAGGGTTCCTGTTGTAACATTCATCCTCGCCGCCACTTCCGACATCCGCTTTGGTTCATCCAGACCAATTGCTTCAATAATATGCATATCATTTCCGGAAATGTTCATGAATTCTCCGGAGATTAAGCATTTTTCCTCAATTTCCATCAAATCATTAAACAGCTTTACCAGAATGTCATTTAAGGTTTTATCCGCATTCATTCTTATCTCCTTTTACCAGACCAGTACCGCTGCGCCCCATGTGAGTCCGCCGCCGAAACCAGCCAGTACAACTTTATCTCCTCTATGTATCATACCATGCCGGTTGATATTATCAAGCAAAATCGGCACACTTGCTGCCGAAATATTGCCACATTCCGTCAAATTTACCGGAAATTTTTCCATCGGCTGTTTCAATCGTTTTGCTACCGCCTCAATAATTCTTAAGTTTGCCTGATGTAATACGAAAAGCGAAATTTCCTCTGCCTTTAAATCTGCCTCTTCCAGCACCTTTGTAATGGTTGCCGGAACTGTGCGGACAGCAAATTTATAAACCTCCTGTCCATTCATGCTTACATAACCCAGAGGACTTTCCATCTTATGATATGGATTATTGACCGGACGGTTCTCACATGCCAGTACCAGTCCCTTCGCACCATCTGAGCCCTGCACCACATGGCAGATATTTTCTTCGTCTGCCCGGACTACCGCTGCTCCTGCGCCATCTCCAAAAAGAACACAGGTACTGCGGTCATTCCAGTCCATAATTTTAGAAAGTACTTCTGCTCCGATTAAGAGTGCATTTTTAAATCTGCCACTGGCAATATATGCCTGTGCTGTACTCAATGCAAATAAGAATCCGGAACATGCTGCACCAAGGTCAAAGGCTACGGCATTCACTGCTCCGATTTCCCGCTGCACTTCACAGGAAAGTGTCGGCACAAGATGATCCGGTGTTACCGTCGCTGCAATAATAAGTTCCACTTCTTCCGGCTTCATGTCTGCATCTGCAAGTGCTTTTTTTGCAGCTTCTGTGGCAAGTGATGTTGTTGTCTCTTCCGTTGCAAGGTGTCTTGTTTTTATTCCTGTTCTACTGGAAATCCATTCATCGGAAGTATCCATAATCTGACTTAAATCGTCATTGGTAATTTTTCTTTCCGGTAACGCGCTTCCAGTTCCACATATTCGAATGTTCATGCTCTGCTCCTTTAAAATTTACGGAAACGTTCATAACGTGCTTTTGCAATCTCTTCTCCGCTCTTTCCTTCATATGATTCTAAAAATTCGCGGATACATTTATGCATATAAACTGCAATGGAACTCAATGCCTCATCATCTGCTCCACCATACTCCGGTATAATTTTCTCGATAATGCCAAGTTCTAAAAGATCCTTTGCTGTTATCTTCATTACTTCTGCTGCTTCTTTGGCACGCTTGCCATCCTTCCAGAGAATAGATGCAAAGCCTTCCGGAGAAAGTACGGAATAAGTTGCATTCTCCATCATGCAGACTTCATTTCCAACTGCCAGTGCCAATGCACCACCACTTCCGCCTTCTCCTATCATAAAGGTAATAACCGGAACTTTCAACCCTGACATTTCATAAAGATTTCTTGCAATAGCTTCTCCCTGTCCGCCTTCCTCTGCTTCCATACCGCAGAATGCTCCGGCTGTATTAACAAAGGTGATAACCGGACGATGGAATTTTTCTGCCTGCTTCATCAGGCGGATTGCTTTACGGTATCCTTCCGGAGACGGCATTCCGTAATTATGACGCATGCAGTCCTTCATGTCCTTTCCCTTCTGGATTCCGATTACCGTAACCGGTTGTCCGTCAAGGTATGCGATACCGCCCACAATTGCCGGGTCATCCCTGTAATAACGGTCTCCATGAAATTCTATGAATTTGGTAAAGATACTGTTGATATAATCCTCTGCGGACAGACGGTCTACCTTACGTGCCATCTTAACCTTTTCCCATGCACTCTTTTCTTTTGTATTGTAAGCGCGTTCCCGCATCAGCTCTGTCGGTCTTCCATCTACTTCAGTTGCCGGGTCAAATTTGGCATATCCACTTACTTTATGCATACGAAGGATTTCATACAGACATTTCTTTAAATCTTTCCGCTCTACAATGGCATCCACAAAACCATGCTCTAACTGGAACTCTGCTCTCTGGAATCCCTCCGGCAGTTTCTGTCCGATGGTCTGCTCAATTACTCTTGCTCCGGCAAATCCAATCAGTGCGCCAGGCTCTGCTAAAATAATATCACCTAACATAGCAAAGCTTGCTGTTACACCTCCGGTTGTCGGGTCAGTTAATACAGAAATATATAAAAGTCCGGCATCGGAATGTTTCTTTAAAGCTGCTGCTGTCTTTGCCATCTGCATCAGGGATACAATACCCTCCTGCATTCTGGCTCCGCCGGAACAGCAGAAAAGAATAACCGGAAGTTTTTCTTCCGTAGCACGTTCTACTGCTCCCGCAATTTTCTCTCCGACGGCATGACCCATGCTTCCCATCATAAATCTGGCATCACACACACCAATAACCGCATCTTCTCCGTAAATCTTACCTTTTCCTACGGTAACTGCTTCTTTTAATCCGGTTTTCTCACGGACTGCCGTCAGCTTATCGACATAGCCCGGAAAATCCAGCGGATTCGTTCCATGCTCTTCGGCAAACCATTCTTCAAAGCTCTGTGGGTCTAATACCATCTTCAGGCGGTTTCCGGTTTTTACGCGGAAATATGCTCCACACTCATAACAGACATAGCGGTTTCTTACTACCTCTGCTTTGTTTACCATTTTGCCACAGGCTTTACAAAGTACTTCCTCTTTCTTTTTTTCTTCCTGTAAAATACCTTCTGCGGCATCCTTTACAGCTCTATTTTCCTTGATTTTATCCAGTAATCTGCTCACTTTACTCACCACTTCCAATCGCAAATGTCAACTCTGCTGTTGCAGCTATTTTTCCATCTACTGTTGCAGTTGCCTTTCCAATTCCAATCGGTCCCTTTACTTTTATGATTTCTGTCTCTAAAACAAGTACATCCCCCGGAACCACCTTTTTCTTAAATTTTGCATTGCTGATTCCTGCAAAATATGCGGTTTTTCCTTTGAATTCATCCTGACAGAGCATTGCAACCGCGCCGGTCTGTGCCAGTGCTTCTATAATTAAAACACCCGGCATTACCGGTTCTCCCGGAAAATGTCCTGCAAAATAAGGTTCATCAAAGGTAACACATTTTTTCCCTACTGCACGAAGTCCCGGCACCAGTTCTTCAATCGTGTCAATCAGAAGAAACGGATGACGATGTGGGATGATTTCCATAATTTCTTTCGTTGTCAGTACTGACATTGTTCCCTTCTCCTTTATGCCTGATATTTTTTCAGAAGCAGACTTGCATTATGTCCGCCAAAGCCCAGTGAATTGCTGATGGCATATAGCACTTCTTCTTCATATGCCTCTTTGCAATAATTCAGATCCAGTTCTTCATCCGGTATCTCATAACCTACGGTTGCATGAATGTAACCTTCTTCGATTTCCTTTACACAGGTCAGGCACTCGATGGCTCCTGCTGCTCCAAGAAGATGTCCAATCATGGATTTGGTGGAATTAATCCGGATATCCTTTGCATGCTCACCAAACGCCAGCTTGATTGCTCTTGTCTCAAATAAGTCATTATGATGGGTGCTGGTTCCATGGGCATTGATATAAGTAATTTCCTCCGGATTTACACCGGCATCCTTCATTGCATTTATCATTGCGGTTGCTGCACCTGCACCATCCTCTGCCGGAGATGTAATATGGTATGCATCCGAAGAACATCCATATCCGGTTACTTCTGCATAAATCTTTGCTCCACGTTTTTTGGCATGTTCTAATTCTTCTAAAATTACAATTGCGGCACCTTCTCCCATAACAAATCCACTTCTGTTTTTATCAAACGGAATGGATGCATGTTTTGGATCATCTGAAGAAGTAAGTGCGGTTAAAGATGTAAATCCTGCTATTCCAAGCGGAGTAATGCAGCTTTCTGTTCCACCTGCTACCATCACTTCTGCATCACCATACTGGATGGTACGGAAGGCTTCACCAATGGCATTCGTTCCGGATGCACAGGCGGTACTGATATTTAAGCTCTTTCCTTTTAATCCAAACTGAATGGATACATTTCCTGCTGCCATATTGGAAATCATCATCGGGACAAATAACGGATTTACTCTTCCCGGTCCCTTTTCCAATAATTTACTATGCTCTCTTTCGATTGCCTGTAAACTTCCGACTCCGGAACTGATGGAAGTACCCACACGGTATGCATCCTCTGCTTCCATGGAAAGTCCGGAATCCTCCAGTGCTTCTCCGGCTGCCGCTACGGCAAACTGGCAGAATGCTTCCATTCTCTTTGCAGAGCGAAAATCCATATATTCTTTTGCATCAAAATCCTTTACTTCTGCTGCAAGATGACATTTATAGTCTGTTGCATCAAAATGTGTAATCTCTCCAATACCTACCTTCTGCTGCTTTACTGCAGACCAGAATTCCGGCACATTATTTCCAATCGGGGTAATTGCACCCAATCCTGTTACTACAACTCTACGATTCATGTTCTTATCCTCTCTATCTAAACAATCCATCTCTCGTCATTCGTCATCCGCTGTTCTTTCTAGCTTTTTCATCAGCCAGTATTATTTCTGCATCTACATAGTCATTCCGCCATCTACAGCCAGCACCTGTCCTGTGATATAACCTGCCTCTTCGGATGCTAAGAATGCAACTGCTGCCGCAATTTCTTCCGGCTTTCCGATTCTTCCCAGTGGAATGTTATGAAACATATTTTCTTTTACCGTATCCGGTAAATCCTTTGTCATATCGGTCTCAATCATTCCCGGTGCTATTACATTTGCAGTAATACCACGGGAGGACAGTTCTCTTGCAACACTCTTAGTCAATCCGATGACTCCGGCTTTGGCTGCACAGTAATTTGCCTGTCCGGCATTTCCGGTAATTCCGGATACGGATGATATATTGATTATCCTTCCACTTTTCTGTTTTAAGAAATAGCGTGATGTATGATGAATGGAATGGAATACGCCTTTTAAGTTTGTCTCATAGACTGCATCAAATTCTTCATCATTCATCTTCATCACAAGATTATCTCTTGTAATTCCTGCATTATTTACAAGAATATCCAGATGTCCATATTTCTTTATGATATCTCTGATCATGGTCTGACATGCCTCGTCATCTGCCACATTGCACTGATAGGATTCTGCTCTGCCACCCATATCGGTAATCATTTTTACTACTTCTTCAGCCCGCTCTTTACTGCCATTGTAATTTACAATTACCGTTGCTTTTTCTTCTGCCAGACGAAGTGCAATGGCACGGCCGATTCCTTTGGCTGCACCGGTTACCAGTGCTACTTTATTCTCCAACATAGGCTTTATAATCCTCCAGTTTTTCAACGCTTATCGTCTTGACATCCCGGTTGATTTTACGCATAAATCCAGATAAAGTATGTCCCGGTCCGATTTCTACGAATTCATCATAACCGTCCGCGATCAGACGCTCGATGCTCTGCTGCCATCTTACAGAAGAAGATACCTGCTTCTTTAACAGCTCTTTTACCGGTTCTGTTGCGGTAACGTAATCTGCTGTCACATTGGTTACATACGGAATGCTAAATTCCTGCAGCTTTGTATTTTCCAATACTTCTGCTAATTTTTCTCCGGCTCCGGTCAACATGGCGGAATGGAACGGTCCGCTTACTTTTAACGGAACCACACGCTTTGCTCCAGCTTCCTTTAATGCTGCACCGGCCTTTTCTACTGCCGCTTCTTCTCCGGTAATTACAATCTGTCCCGGACAGTTATAATTTGCTATAGATACAATTCCTTCGGTATTGCTGCATACTTCTTCAATTGCCTTCGCATCCAGTCCTAAAACGGCTGCCATTGCTCCGCCGGTTGGTACTGCTTCCTGCATAAAGATTCCTCTTGCACGAATGACACGGAATGCATCTTCCATACTCATGACACCGGATGCAATCAATGCACCGTATTCTCCAAGGCTTAATCCTGCACAAGCTGCCGGTTCTTTTCCAGCTTTCTTTAATGCTGCATAAATTGCTGCCTCTGTGGTCAGCATGGCAATCTGTGTATACTCTGTAATATTGATTTCTTCATTTTCTTCAAAACAAAGCTTTGCAATATCAAGTCCGGTTACTTTTGAAGCAAGCTCATATACGGCTTTACTCTCTTCACAGGCATCATAGAAATCTTTGCCCATTCCAATATACTGCGCTCCCTGTCCAGGGAACATGAATACAACCTTACTCATTTTCTTCTCCTTATTTCCGATTCATCAGACGTTCTGCTTCTGATACGATAGAAGTAATAATTTCCTTACAGGACAATTCATCCTGTATCATTCCGGCAATCTGACCTGCCATCAGACTTCCATTTACCACATCGCCGTCCATCACTGCTTTGCGGAGGGAACCAAGGGTAAGCTGTTCTAATTCATCTAATGTTGCGCCTTCTTTTTCCATCTTCAGATACTCACGACTCATCTTATTACGGATGACACGGATTGGATGTCCGGTACTGGAACCTGTTATTTCAGAATCAATGTCTTTGGATTTTATCAGCTTCTCTTTGTAGTTTGCATGTACGATAGATTCTTTGGCTGCCACAAATCTTGTTCCCATCTGAACTGCTTCTGCACCCAGCATAAATGCTGCAGCCATTCCTCTTCCATCTGCAATTCCTCCGGCTGCAATCACCGGTGCATCAATGGCATCTGCCACCTGTGGCACCAATGCCATAGTTGTAGTGGAACCGATATGACCACCGGATTCCATTCCCTCTGCCACAACAGCATCTGCGCCACCGCGGACCATAAGTTTTGCCATGGCTACACTTGCTACTACCGGAATTACTTTAACACCTGCTTCTTTCCAGAGGCTCATGAATTTGGCTGGATTTCCGGCTCCTGTTGTGACAACCGGAACCTGCTCCTCAACTACCACCTTTGCCACTTCCGGTGCATTCGGATTCATCAACATGACATTTACACCAAATGGTTTGCTGGTGCGTTCCTTCACCTTGCGAATCTGCTCCCGAACCACTTCAGGTGGAGCACTGGCTGCACCGATAATACCAAGTCCACCTGCTTCAGATACTGCAGCAGCCAGATGATATTCTGCAACCCATGCCATTCCGCCCTGGATAACAGGCTCTTCTATTCCTAACAGTTCTGTGATTCTTGTTTTCATATTTTATTCCTCAACGCCCTTTGCTTTTAAGTAGTCAATAACATCTCCTACAGTTGCGATTTTCTCTAAATCTTCTGACGGAATCTCTACACCGAATTCTTCTTCCATGCTCATAACCAGTTCAAACAAGTCTAAAGAATCTGCTCCTAAATCATCCTTGAAATTGGATTCTGCTTTTACCTCTCCATCATAGTTTAACTGCTCTTTGATTAATTCTGCTAATTTCTCTAACATTATTTTGTTCTCCTTTTTTGTCTTTTCTTTGATAATACTTTGAGTTACAAATATTTTGATTATCAAATTATTTGTAACTCAAAGTATATACATAAGCATTTCTGTTGTCAACTATATTTTTACTCAAGGAATAAAGAATGTGCCTTGGCACATTCCCGCGCCTGCGGCGGTCGCTTGCGACATCTACCTT
>ERZ773158.159-NODE-159-length-91007-cov-46.941354_pt1 | contig 91007 bp, 71 predicted proteins | sample MGYA00511918_ERZ773158 | MGnify/ENA primary metagenome ERZ773158 (study PRJEB29015, sample SAMEA2737876) | human gut metagenome | biome: human gut; feature: human-associated habitat; material: faeces | place: China | collected 2012 ...
CACAAACATTGTCTTCCATTTTTTCAATGTGTCCTTGACAAAGGGTACACATTATAGGCTGCTTTTTTTTGGTCTTTTTTTTGTTATCATCCACGCTTTTATCAGTTTTTCTATCCTTGTATAGAAACATTAAGATTTTGATGAATAAAGCGATGTTAACGATGAGAAACACAAAGAAAAAGAGAACGAATAAACCAAATAAAAAATTTAAGAGATCAGTATGACTTCCAAGCATTTGATATAAGAAAACAGCAATGCCACTTCCTACCATTCCTACTGCACTCCCTACATATAAGGCTAAATAGAAAATATTGTGATTTTTCCTCATAAACAATCCTCCTTTTGCTCTGACTTTTTTATCACTACTATAAATATCTAAAATATAAATAAATGAATTACCGAAATACTAATCTTTTTCATAAATGAAAATTAAGGGATTAATTATATAATTTGATGCTTAGGAGATTTTTACATGAAAAAAACAATCAAGGCTTCACTAAGTCTTTTATTATGCATCTTAACTTTGAGTGGATGTGGAAAAGGTGAAACTACTATACCATCATCAACTCCAGGTTCTACCAATACTGCTACACCAACAACTCCAACAGATAAAGATACAACTACTTCATCAACAAATGCAAAACATAAATACACTGATTTCAGTGAAGAAGATAAAGAATTACAAAAAAATACAATAGGAACCACCATTCCTTTTGCCCCTTGTTATAAGTATAAAATAGAACTAGTTGAAGGGACTAAAGAAAACTACCTCAAAGGTGAATTCAATGGTTTGACAGCTGACGAAATTAATAGTTACTTGAGTCTTTTAAAAACTACATATGAAGTCAGCAATTCAATAGAAGATTCCGGCTCTCATAAAATAACCTTAGCTGATGATACCATCTCATTGACCGTCGACTATGAAGATGGTGGGAACAAAATTTCCTTTGAGATTCATAAAGCGAATAAAGCAGATGATAAACCTGGTGATGTTCCTAGCCAGACCATTCCTTCTAATTGGGAAGATGTTTCAAACAAAGTTATCCATACAAACAAGGGAAAAGGCATAGAGAACTATAGAAATAGTAATGGTTATTACAACGTAGATTTCACCAAAGCTACTAAAGCTAAAAACATATCCAATCTTTCAACATATGAAGGCGGATGTCCAACCACAGGCAATGTAAACGTATTAGTGATTCCAGTTGAATTCTCAGATAAACTTCATACTTCCAAGCAAAGTCTAAGTTCTTTGGATTTAGCCTTAAATGGTGGAGATGGAGAGGAATCTTTAAAATTTGGAATGTCTGTCTCCAAGTATTACAACTTATCAAGCAACGGAAAGCTAAACCTAAATTTTGAAATAATGGGTGGAGGAACAAAGTGGTATAAGCCAAGTAAATCTAGTACATATTACATAAATCAAGATAAAAATAACAGCAGTTCCAATACCGATATGGCTATTGTCAACAGCATCTTAAAGGCAAATAGCAGCGATATTGATTTTTCACACTTCGATTCGGACAATAACGGAATGATAGATGCTGTAGTCATCGTACCGACTATAAAGATAGGCAACCCTGATGAATCAATTCTCCAATGGGCTTATAGATACTGGGATTTAACTGATAACACATATGGTGGCAATTACTATATCAACGATTATTTATGGTGTCCTTATGATTTCTTATATGAAACAGATTCAGGATACGATAACGGAACAACTCCTACTAATACCTATACTTTCACACATGAGTTTGGCCATGTCCTAGGTGCTGAAGATTATTACGACGCATCTTATACTGATAAAGACGTCCTTCTGAATGGAGATGATATAATGGATTCATATTTCGGTGATCAAAATCCATACACCAAATTCAATTACGGATGGTTGACAAGTTCCAAATTGATAACTGCTACTGATACTGTAACCTTAGATTTGAATGCTTTCGAAAATGGTGGAGATACATATATAATCGCCAACAACTGGGATCCGACCTTAGGATGTTACCAAGAGTATTGGGTCATGATGTATTACACCAAATCTGGAATTAATGCCAAATCAAACTATTCATTTAGTGAAGGCCTTGTCTTATATCATGTCAATGCTCAGCTTATTAGTTATAAATACAATGGACAAACAGGTTTAGATTTATTCACGACAAACGATCACGGTGAAGCTTATTACACAGGAGTAAATCTAATAGAATTAGAGAAACTAACTTCATCTAGTTATACTTTAGGTGTAGGTCAAACTAGTAAATCTAGTATATATGACGACAATGGGTCTAAGATTAACTATACATTCAAATTGAATTCTATGGATGGATCTAAGGCTAATATCACATTTAAAGCTAACAAGTAAGACTAGTTAAAGCTAATAATAATAATATGTTTTATGAATTAAGCACTTGGAAAACAGGTGCTTATATGTCGAAAAGGAAAAATAGAATTTTTATGAAAAAAACAAAAAAATGTACGGTAATTAGAAAAAGTATAGCATTTATACTTTTATTTCAACTTGTCTTTGCCTTTATAGGAGGCGAGACAATAAATAATAAGAATAGTATCAATGAGACAAATAGTGTTGGTGAGTATAAGAGTAGCCTAAAAGATTCAAAATCTAATGAATTAGAACCTAAAGATGCTTTAAAACAAAATTACTTAACAAAACCATCCATTACTATCGGGTCTTATATTAGCTTAGGTAAATACGAAGATAAAAACATTGTTTGGAGATGTGTCGACATAGATGATAACGGGCCATTGTTCCTTGCAGACAAGATCGTCGATACTCTTCCTTATGATGCTATGACTAGCGACAATACAAAGACTAAATCGCATAGTCGAAACTACAAACGTGATACCTATGGATCTAATTATTGGGTAGATAGCAACATGAGATCATGGCTTAACTCTACATCAAAAGCCTCAGAAGTGAAATGGTTATGTGGAAATCCACCAAAGAGTGGATACGTAGCAGGAAATGAATATGATGGAAAAGCAGGATTCTTAAATTCTTTTGAAAAGAATGAGATAGCTGCTATGAAGACTGTAACACAAAAATCTATAGTTTCTCATCCTGAATACAATTGTGGAATCCATGAAGGAGAATCACATTCGGATTTAGATTACCACTCAGATATCCAAAGTGTAGCCAATAACTTTGATGATGCCTATTATGTAAATTCAACAGAAAAAGTATTTTTACTCGATGTTAAACAGGTCAACAAGGTTTGGGCTAATCTTAATGACTACTATATAGGAAGAAACAGCGATGGGTCTAAATGGCCATATTGGTTGAGAACCCCAGTTACTGATTGTAACCACGATATGCGTTATGTACATAACAATGGTTCTATAGGAAGAGAAACACCTAATCAATACTACATAGGAGTAAGACCTGCTTTCTATCTTGATACAGATTATTTTCTAACCTCCTCAGGTGATGGAACATCTACAAATCCATATGTTGGATCGGCTCCTAATAAAGTCGAAGCTGACTATACAATAGAAGAGCCTAAAGATGACATCAATCAAGAATGGAATGTGAGTACTGAAGAAAGCATCAAACTCACTCTCGGTCAGTATTATTCATCCGATGGAAAGTATTCTAACCCGACAATTCCTGTGTATACCATACAAAAAACTCGTAGCGATAATGAAAATATGGTTATTGTTATTTGTGGGGAAGGATACACAAAGAATCAACAAAACAAATTCATAAGTGATGTAAAAAGAATATGGTCCGGCACTCTCCAATATGAGCCATATAGAAGTTTTGCAGATAGATTTAATGTCTACGCTCTTTGTACAGCATCAGAGTCTAGCTTTGAAAATGAAGGAAGCACATTCTTTGATGTGATAGTCGGAAACGATAACTCTTCAAAGATTTCAACAAATATGCACAGCAATTATTGGAAGAATCATATTTTTGAAAGATGTATAGGGCCTGAGTTCATAGAAAAGATTCATGATGCACATGTTCCAAACAAGACGGAGCCAAATATTTATCATGAAGATGAATATTCTCCCTATCATTATGTCTACAACTATATAAATCAGTTTTGTCTATTGGTGAATACAAACAGAGACTTTGGAGATGCTTATAACAATCTCGACTTTGGTTTTAAGTATTTCATATCACCATCTAATTGTTATCGCGCGACAAAAACCTTTGCCCACGAATTAGGACATGGACTTTTAGGTTTAGGCGATGAATACATGGTAGGAAAAGGAACTGAACATACTGATTTAGTTTCACTAAATGTTGCCTATACTGCCAATCCAGAAAAGGTAAAATGGAAACAGATGTTGGGTTTTAGAAAAACTTATACTTGCCCACATCAAGACGGATCTGAGCTTTATAATTCCAGTTATGAATGTCTGATGAGTGATACAAATTATTCATTTTGCGAAGTATGCCGTCTACAAGGATTTAAAAGAATGTCCCAGTTGGTGGAAGATGGTGATACCCTTTATGTAGCAGATCCTGAAGTAAGAGAAATCAACGGTCAATACACAAGTCTTTCAGATTTCTCAGACACTTCAATCAGTGGTTACTACTCATTCTCAAACTATAGAAATAGTGTATTGCTAAGTGGAACTGGAAAGAATAGATTTGGAAACTATATGCGAGGCAAAAAGATAGAGCTTAGAACAATAGTTCAAAACCTTTCTGATACAGTAAAACGTACGATAAAGATGAAAGTATGGATTAGGCATTCCGATGGCACAGTTGCTACCTCAAGTGATGGCACAACACTTGAAACAACTCAAACATACACAATTCCTACTTGGGGTGATAAGAGCAAGTTCTGGCCAAAAGGTGCCATGAAGTACGAAGGAAGTGATATGAACTCCGGTCTTCATAATTGTCAAATAACATATCAAATTCCATCAAATGCTATTTTAAAAAATGGGGATACAGTAGCATTTGAAGTCACTGATGAAAACGATAATGTCCTTGCTGATGACAATACAGAAACACAATCTTATGCAAATGTCTCCATTAAATACATGTCAGAAAACGGAAGTGATATTCCAAATACTGAGACAGCAACTATTCCAGTTGCTGTCGGAACTACCATCAATTGGACAAACAAACCTGATTCTCTTTATGGATATAAGTTGGTCAAAATCGATGGATTGAATCAAACTGTTGGATCTGATGGTCTTACAATAACTTGTTATTATGAAAAGAATAGTGAAGACCACACCCATACTTGGGGTGATTGGATGACTGATGGAATACATCACTGGCGTGAATGTTCAGGTTGTGATGAAAAGCTTGATTATGGCGAGCATACAGGTGGAACAGCAAACTGTATAAGCAAAGCTGTGTGTTCAATATGTGGAAAAGAATATGGTGAATTAGGTGAACATAACTACGGATCATTAATTCCTGAAGTAGACTCTACTACCGACAAAGAAGGTATGAAGGCACATTACTACGATAGCGTTTGTGGGAAATACTTCGATGAAAACAAAAATGAGGTGAACCAATCTTCATTGGTCATCCCAAAGAAAATAGTCCTAACCATCAAAGGTGGAAGTATAGAAGGACAAAATGAAGATAGGATTGTTGTAAATCCAAATCAAATTATTACTCTTATAGCTAAACCAGCAGAAGAAGGAAAAGAATTCATCGGTTGGATGAACGAAAATAGTGAGATGGTTATAGAAACATCAGAATTATCTTATTCCTATAAAATAACAAAAAATCAAACACTTACAGCTGTTTATAGAGATATAAATAAGAACAACGACAATAATAATAACAATAACTTCCCAACAGGTGCAGTTATAGGCATTGCTGTAGGAAGTGTTTCAGCAGTCATCATTGTTGGAATCTTGTTATATGTTTTTGTGATAAAGAAGAAAAAAATGCTTTAATCATTGCAAAGACTGAATAACAACTTTATTATTTAATTTTAGTTTGATACTGTTTTAAATTAAAAAAATAGTCAGAGTGAAAGATCTTACATTCCTATTTTAAAATCTATCAAAGAATTCATTTACTTCAAAAGACTAACTATGTATACCGCTTTGCTAAGATAATCAAAAAAATGAAATGATGTAAGGATTTCACTTGATCCTATATTTTCATATTGTGCTTTAGACCAAAATACAATTCAATCTTATTTTAATCGAAGAAATTACACAATTTAATATTTAAAATCAAAGACTAAAAGCAATCCTTTACCTATGTTTTAGCACTTTTTTAGCGTATTAGGTGTTAAAAATTGGTTTGAAAAAAAGGAGAATCTAACGCATTATGATCATGTCTATTATTATCGCTATAGTAGGTGGAATAATACTAGCATTTAGTTATTTAGTATTTGAACCAGACACTATTATACAAATCATCGCTTTATTAGCAGGTTGGGGATGTTTAATATTTGCAGGATTATGTTTTATTTATTGGATTTTCACTACGTTAAAGGATAAGGTTGGAGGAAATTCTAGTAATAGTTCCTCTTACCATAACAGCTATTCAAATAGACATAGTTCTTCTTATAGTTCAAGTCAAAATTATAATGATTCAACATCAAGCAATCTAAAGAGACCTGATGAATCTTTAGAAATCGATATAGCGAGGAGTATAGATCATTATCTTCCTGCCAAAACTCCTAGCACAAATATCAGCTGCAGAATTTATGGAAACACAATTAGTATAAGCGGAAATATATGCTTATGGCATAGCTCCGATTTAAACAGACTTTCTAGCAGTATAAGCAACGGAATAAATGCTGCACTAGAAAGAGCTAGTTCTCAAGGATATGATATTTATGATCTAAATAATATAGACACTAGCGGTCTAGAAATATCTGCAGCTAATGATTAAAAAGTAATTTTAAGTGAAAAAGAAAATAAAAAGCTGTTGATAAGCCTCTGTATAAAAACAAAGATTTTCAACAGCTAGATTAGAATTGCTTATAATTCCTTATAATTCCTTATAATTTACGATTTCCAACTCTATAAACCTTATCACCTGACCATTCTACTCTTTCACCATTTATTCTATAAAGTTTATTTCCCGAATATTCAATTCTAGCTCCTCCGACTTTATAAAGCCTAGCTCCAGAGTATTCGACTCTGAGATCACCTATTTTGTAGAGCTTATTACCACTCCATTGTGGTCTACCACCAAAATAAGCAATTAATATTTCTTCATCTGACATCATATTATTCACTCTCCTCCTTTAAAGAGCTTATCAAAATTATAGTTTTATACTTAAAGTAGTATTACAATATTTTTATCAGTTATATTGAAAAGAGAAAAAATAAGTTCATTCTATATGTACAAATAAAATAATAAATGCTATCAAAATAAATATTTTGCAGTTAATAAAAAATAAGTGAAACCATAAGTGAAAGAAAAGACTTATTGAAAGTGAAAATCAATATGCCTTTTATTCAATCTTTCTACTGTTACATTCTTGCAAATATTATTCTCAGAATTTGAAATCAAAATAAAGCTTCTATTACCTTTATCTTCCTTGTTTAAAGAATCTACAGCATCTCCTGTAGTTCCACTACCAGCAAAGAAATCGATTACGATGGAATTTTTATTTGTCGTTGCTCTTACTAATTCTTTCATCAATTTCAAAGGCTTTGGAGTTGAAAAATAAGTTCTATCACCAAATATTTCTTGTATTTCATCTTTGGCACTTGATGTAGTTCCAAAGCAATCAAATATCGCTGGAACTTTACTATCCTTTTCCTTTAATTTATCACCATCAATATAAGGCTGTTTTATTGAATTCAACTTAGATTCTAATGTGTTCTTAAATATAATAATGTACTCATAAGGAGTTTGCTTTTTATTAGGATTTAAAACAATTCTATTCTTATCAAAAAATGGATTTATCTTCTTCCACTTATGAAGCGAAACACAGCCTTCTAAAAATATAGTTTTGCACAAATCAAACAGTTCGTCTCTTTCACCTTCATCAATATTAATTACAAGGAATCCATTCTTAGTAAGTAACTTTCGAGCTAGAACGATTCTATCTTTAATAAAGTTGATCCATCCGTCTTTAAAACCTGAATCTTTGTATCCAATATAAGATATATTGGAATTATATGGTGGATCTATCAAAATAGAGTCAACTTTTCCATTCAAAGAATCTTGAATTCCTTTCAACGAATATAGATTATCGGATTCTATTATATAATTGCCTCTACTCTTTCTAACTTCAAGGAAAGCTTTAGTATTTTCCAAAGGATTTTTATCTAAAAAAGTATCTTTATAAATAGAGACCTTTTCTAAAGAAGAGCAATGAGCAAAAGCCCATTCTCCTATATAAGTAACCCAATCAGGAATAAAGATATCCCTTAAACTATTGCAATTAGTAAAGCAACTTTTTCCTATGGTTGAGACATTCTTTAAATCAATTGAAGTCATAAGATCACATCCAGAAAATGCACTTCTTTCCAACACATTTACAGACTCAGGCATAACAAAATCACCAACAGCCTTGTTTCTAGAACAACAAATTATTTTAGTCTTGTCTTTGTTGAATAAGATGCCATTATCTACTACAAATTCAGAACTATTAGAAACAAATTCTATATCACCGCATTGAACAAATGGATTATATCCAATAACCTTCAATGATTTTGGTAGAAACAATTTTTTTATACCATTACAAGAATAGAATGAATTCCTACATATTCTTTCTGTTCCATTTTTAATTACAAGCTCTGAAGTTTTACATGAACACAAACATCCTATAACTTCTTTATTCGTCGAATAAACAACAGAACCATCTATTTCATAAAATCTACTATGATTTTCTAAGGTTAAACTTTTACATCCAGAAAAAGGAAAATTCTTCATATGAATCAAAGAAGAAGGAATAACTACTTTTGTTAGCTTATCGCACATATAGAAAGCATGTTTTCCTATGAGCTTAATTCCTTTGGGAATAATATATTCACCTTGCTTCTTTATACTACAATAAATAACACCATCTTTCTTTCCAATAAGTACATATTCTTTATATTCAAATTCAGTGGATTGATTATCCAATTCAAGATTAGGACATCCTGCAAAAGGATTATCACCCATAGAAACAACATTCTTACCGATAGTAAATCTCTTTAAATTTCGGCAATTGTAGAATAAATCACCGCCAAGTTCTTCTACACTATCCGGACAAATAACCTCTTCTATTATTTGATTGTCCCAGAACAAACCAGATGCCAATTTTCTAACCCCATCTGGAACTATAACTACCTTTCCATTTCCATCATAGCTGACGGCTTCATCACCCACGATTTCAAACCCGTTCAACTTATAAGGCTTAGATAAAACACTGAGTTTCAAATCACCAAATCTACTTTCAAAGAATCCAAAATCAAATATAGTTTCATCACCATTTTTTATGATTTCTTTTCTATCTATCAGTCCACTATATAGTCTAGAAGAATAAAGAATAGAAAGATAGCTTCCCTCTTTCTTTGGATTTGGAATGGAATTTGGATTCATATCTAATCCCCACTCGACGCAACGAATATACGAATTCCCACAATACACGTCGAATTCGTTATCCAAATCAACTATTATTGTGGAAGCTGGATATCCCAAGCTCAAAAGTCTATCAATACATTCTAGAACAACAAATGACTTATGCGTGTTTAGTTTTAATCCATAACTATTGACTATAGTTATTCCTTTATCAAAGGTAGCTATTCCTAACTTTGCTGAAATAGTGCAACTGGTAGAACCATATTTTTTAACAAAGATATCAGGTTCTATTTCTTCAAATCCTAAGGCCCAATACAAAGCGATATATTTCATATCCTTTGTAATTCTATTATCAATTGGAGTATTCATTCATTTTATCCTCCTATCTTAATAAACTCAGGTTCTTTATTTGGATTGTCTTCTATTTCTTTAAATCTTTTCAAGATAAGCTCACTATTTTCAGTAGAAGATCTAAAATCAGTTTCAATCCATAAAGTTTCCAATTTATACTTCTTGCAAAAGAATTCCATTTTTTCATAAATCATAGAAGATAGAGATATCTTCTTGATATCACTATCTTTAGGGTTTCTTTGTTTTAATCTTTGAAGTATGGTAGAAGGAGTTGCATACAAGATTACAGTCAAAGCAGGTTTACCTAATTTGGATAATAAGAAGTCATAGACATCTTGATTATATTCAGCACCAGACCAAGCGTAGTTAGAGCATAGATGTCTATCAGTGACAATGTTATTATCTTTGTATTTTCCATACATATAAACTGATCCTAACCCATAGAATAGAGAAGTGAAATTTCTATCAGGATTAGAATTGACTTTGTCTCTTATCCTTAAATACTCATCAAAAGAATCACCTTCATCAAACAATTCATGAAGTGGTTTTTCAATAAACTTAAATCCCAATTCCTTGGCTACTATATTTGAGATAGTAGTCTTTCCAACTCCATCAAATCCTTCAATTGATATATGCTTCATCCTTGTTCTCCTCTTTTAAATGAATAAGTTCATCCACAGACATAGGCGTAAAATCAGTAACATCCATTCCGCATCGGCTAAATCTTTAAATGGTCTATGACACACTTTGAAGACAAACCTGTCTCCCAAGTGTAAATCAGATGTTTGATAAATCATTTCAATTAGGCCTCCTATTCTTTACTTCAGCTTTCTTGCCATCAGTAAACCCATCAAGAATTTCTAAATAACCAGAAACACGTCTAATTCTAGAGATATCGATAGAGCCACAAGAAGTACATTTGTCAAAGACACCTTTATTCTTACATTTATTACATACATCCATAGGAAAATTAAATCCAAGATAATGAACATCAGACTGGATGGCAATTTCCATCAAATCCTTTAGACCTTCAACATTTCCTAATGGGGCTTCTTTTAATTCAACATAAGATATCGATCCTCCATTACAGTATTTATGAAATGGTCCCTCGATCATTAGTTTTCTATAAGCCGGCATACGGGAATCCACATCAACATGAAAGGAATTAGTATAAAAGCCTTTCTTAATAATATCGTTTGAAGAAGTAAATACTTTGGAATCTAATTTAGTAAATCTTCCACTTATGAGTTCTCCACTAGTCGCTAACAAGGAAAAATTCAATTTGTATTCTTTAGTTAAAGAATCACAATAATTTCTCATAAACTTAACAAACCCTAAAGTCATTTTCTTTATAGACTCATCTTCCCAATACTTCTTACCAGATAATATTTCTATCATCTCACTAAGTCCGATGAATCCGATAGATAGAGTTCCATGTTTGAATACATCATATAAAGAATTATTATAAAAATTCTCACACCACATATTGTATTTAGAATTTTGAGGAAACTTATCAGATCCAAGTCGACATGTTTTATGGAACCTATCCAAAAGAATATCCTTGGTTATAGAAGCTATATGAAACCATTTTAGCTTAAGAGCTTCTATTTTATCCTTAAAACCATAAGTAGGGTATTCCTTATTGATTTCAAATGCCAATCTAGGAAGATTTATAGAAATGTTATCTATATTTCCTCTACCTATAGAGCCAATCTTTCCATACAAATCATCTACAACTCTGGTTCTACAGCCCATAACTGAAATAATTCTAGGATCAATATTCTTATCTTCTTCACAATCACACAGTAAATAATTAGGCATCATCTTAGAAGATGTACAATCTAATGCCAAATTTAATAAATCGAAGTTTTTATCTCCTTCAAATCTATTAACTCCATCATGCACTTTGAATACTAAATTTGGTTTATAGACTAAAGGACCTAAAGATTGAAATTCCTCTATTGTTACTTTTGCTATGAACCTAGCCAAATCAGTTTTAGCTAATCCTATATTCAAAGTGACATAATAGCTAGTAAGACCCATTCTATTATGATTTCCATTGCACCAAAGAATAAAGCTTTTGATTGAAGTTCCTAATATATTAAGATTTAATTCATTTTCGATAAATCCAAGCTTGACTAAAATCTCAGCTAAATCATCATCCCAATTCGCAAATGACATTCCTCCACTTTGCTCATTACCATAATCTTCTATCAACAATTCAAAGTACTGAATCAATAATATAGGTAATTCAGAAGATTTCAAACCTTTAAATATAGAATAATCAAAACTACTCAAATCAAAAGTAAGACAATTGTAAGTCTGACCATAAGCATCCAAATCATGAATATGGATATATCCATCTTTATGAAGTTTAGACCATTCTTCAGATAAAGAATTCAAGACAGCATTCTTGAATTCTTTCTCACCTAAAGAATAATTATTTCCTACATAACTATATCTGTTAGCTGCATTTTCATTATTGTTTTGTTTCATTATGTTTACCTCAATTTTTCAAAAACTTGATTTGAAGATCCGACAAACGGAATAGTGGAAGTATGTTTAGAATATATAAAAGGACCATATTTTAAATAATTGATCTTAGATAGTATGCCTTTAGGAACGTCCTCTTTCCTATGACCTGTATAAAGTACGATGTTAAATTGCTCTTTATACAACTCATCCACTAGAGTTTCCAAAGCTTTTAGTTGGAATAAAGGTTCTCCACCTGTTATTGTCACTTTTTTAGTGATACTGTTCTTCTTCAACTCATTTATTAGTATCTTAATAGACCATTTATACCCACCATTTTTATCCCATATCTTCTCGTTATGACAAAAAGGACATCTAAGGTCGCAGCCTTGCATGAATATCAGTGTTCTAAGACCCGGACCATCAGCAATACTATAATCATAACAAATGCAATTTAAGTAAATATAATCCATATTCCTATTCCTCTAGTTCTGAATTTATAATCTTGACCCTACACACATATCTATCCTCTTTTTTCCATTTCAAGAAATCCGAAGAAAAAATACTAGAATTTCCAATTCTTTTAGTAGACCTATTAATCCTTAAGGATTTAACTCTATTCTTTAGGCCTATACAATTCTTAATATCCTTTGAATTCCTACACTGAAGATATGGATCATTCCTATTTATTTCCATAAGTTCTTTATATTCATCATAGTCAATTTCAATTACTGAGATTACATCATTCAAGCTATGATGTTTAACCCTTGGTTTATTTATGGCTATTTCCATAGCCATACCTTTTGACATAGCTCTTATGGCAAATGCTATAGGAACATATTTCTTTCTACCCACATGACCACATCTACAAACAACTTTATAATACTTTGAATAATCCATTTAAGGAATCCTCCGTTGGGTAGCTTAAATATAGAAATCCAAAGGATTTAAATGGTCGCTTTGAAAGCGACATTTAGGAAAAATAGTCTTTCAAAGAATCAATTATTTTCATAATAATTACAAAGTTCCTCAAAATACATCTTCGGATTTGAGTCTTTATAATTGACAATCGCTTTATAAAACCTTGTTTTTTTATATTGGATTTAATGTTGTCCTGTTCTTTATACCCTCTCTTCTTATAATTGTTTGTTGCCCAAACAATATTCTTCTTTGTTGTTCTATCGCAAAGAAAAATATCCAATATTTCAAGGTTTTCATTCAAGAAAGTTTTATCTTCGATCAGCTTTCAACTCCCTTCCAATTTATTTTACGGAGTAATACCACAAAATGAATAATATTTTTCAAAGCCTGCTATTTGTGATTCAAATTTGAAGGTTATTATATGATTAGATAAAAAGCATTTACTTATTCTTCTCTATTTAATATTTTTAAACTTTTTTCTTTCCATTCATCCCAGCTATCTAAACTAGCATCGGAATTAAAGATTTCATTCTTCTTAATAATAAACCTATCCTCATTGTTCATCATCGAACATTTATATTCAATTCCATCTAGTTCAAATTTTAAAAAACTCTCTTCTCGTTCTTTACCACTAGTAGAATCTAAACTAATGGTTATATTCAAACCTTTACTAGTCCTATAATCATCCAAAGCTTTATACAAGGCAAAAGTATAGTATTCACACCAGTGTCCGCTTCTAAATTTCTTATCTAAAAGCAAGACATACATATCCGAATAATAATAGATGTTTCCTTTCGGACATTTTCCAAACACTCCATCATATATAACAAAAAACTTGTACCATGCTTTAGAATCTTTTTCTTTGTAAACTTCTATTATTCTATTAAATCCATCTTCAATAACCTTATCATTCAATTCCTCATCGGAATCGAATGAATTTAAGACTTCTCTAAGGCCATCCAATAAATTGAACTTATATTCAACATCCTTAGGATTGCTAGAACTATAGCAATTCAAGAATGTATGTAATGATATATCACGATCATTATTTAGCAAAGGAAAAGACAATAGATTATTGCTTCTCTTCCAAAAGAAACAATCCTTTGCTTTTGCTAAGATTGCTCTTAATAACCATTCATATTCAGAATTGAATATTTTCTCATTACTATTTATAAAATCACCTGTGTAACTTTGGATAGATAGAATCTGTTTTAGAGTTTTTTCAAAAGATTCATAAGAGACATTTTCAACCCTTATTTTACTTAAATCATTATTGTCTGTAATCAAGTAGAAAATAAATCCTAATTGGCCTTTATTTTTCAATTCTTTATAGCTTTTATCAAACAAATCGACATATCTACTATCTTTATCAATTAATTTAGCCTTTAATATCTCTTCTTCCACTTGTTCTTTCATAAGTCCATTTCTAATCGATTCTTTTGTATCATTATCTATTGATAAAAAGAATTTATAAACACCATGGGACTCTATTGATTTATCGATCAAAACCTTGACTGACTTCAATGCTTTAACTAGATTAGTTAGACTATCCAAATAAGGACGTTGATTTTCAATTATTCTATTAGTGACAGTTTCTATTTCAATAAGTAAGTTTCTTTTATCAGTAAACTCCATATCATTTTCTGTAAACAGCGAAGATACTGAATAATAGTAAACGAATATTTCAAAAAGATCTGCTCTTTCTATTTTATTTTGACCATTATTATTTTGATAATTTCCTAACCCAAATATCTTTCTATTCACAGATTCAATTTGTTCATCTTTAATAGATTTAAGAGAACCAGTCATAGCATCAAGAAAACTAGAAATCATTTGATACGGCGAATCACAATATAATTTCGAAGTAATCCATTCTTTATCAACTATTCCTTTCTTATATTTATTTTCTATTTCAAATAAATATTTATCATTTATATCCTGCTTGTCTAGACCTACTAAATATTGAAGATAAAAAATATTGCTTAATAAGTTATAGAAAGAATTATCAAAGCTCTTTTCTTTATTTTTATCATTCACATCTAATTGATTCCAAACATACTCAGTCCATTCGGCATCTAATTTTGTTTTATCTTCATTACTCCAATATTCATCGATATCTGATTTTAAATTTTCAAAAGGAGACAATGCTTTGCCACGGGCATTGATTTTTATATAAAGATCATCGCTTTTGCTTATATCATCGACATAAATAAAGTCAAACTGAAAAGGATTATTTTCATCCTTGTCAATAAAATTGACTATATTGGTGATATCACCTAAGTTCTTTACTCTTCTACTGATTTCCACGATGATTGATAGCATATTTATAATGGACACATCATAATTCCATTCAGTCATCATGAACCAATCCTGGCTCATGATAAAACCTTTTAAATTTTTTCCATCTTTATTCCAGAAATCATTATAAATATTGTCTTTCTCTTCTGAATCTAAAATCCAAAATAAAAAAGATTCTATGAACCTATTAGTAGAAATCCTAGTTTGATAAGATAATTTTTCTTTAATAGATTGAATCTCATCATATTTCTTATACTTAAAATAAATAAGTAAATACAAGAAATAAAGAGTAGTCAGTCTTTGTTGACCATCATAAGGATAAAACAATTTGCCTTTATATGATTGTTCGACCCTACCATATATAAACCCCAGATTCATTGATTTTGATTGAGACTTAATACAATCAAATATTTCATTTAGAAGACAATTCCTTTTATATTTTATTGATTCATTACTATCATCTCCTTGAAGATAGTTTCTTTGAAATTCAGGAACATAAATAATATAGTCATTTATAAGTTTTTTAAAATATGATGAATTGTTGTTACCCATTTGTATCTTCTCCTTTCAATTTTAAAAAATCAGTAACTTTTTTTGAAATATCCTTAAGGTAAGCTTCTCTGTTATTTTTAGTCCAAAAATTCAAATTATCATCGGAATCAACATTAGAATAAAACTTTAGGAAAATTCTCTCGGTACAAAGAAGCAATGGATATACATAATCTTCTTTATCCATTTCACCTTTGGCTTTTTTCAAAATCATTTTCCTTTTGGTAATGAATAGTGAATTTTTATATGTTCTATTAGTCGTTGAATCAAGTAAACATAAATTCTTAATTCCATCATCTGTAGAAAGATCCTCTTTTGCATAATCATTATCAGGGTAATCATTTATCATTATTTTTCTTAATTCATTAAATTCTTCATCTTTTTTAAACTCATCCAAATTATTTCCTTTATAAGCATTTTCGAACGAAACAAATAATTTTTTTAAATCATTAGAATCTTTTAATTTATCTTTCTCCCTTTTAATATCACTATAATTATTTTCAAACCATTCATATCTTGATTTCTTATCTGCTTTTTCTTCAGCCGTTGCATGGATATGCTCTATATCATAGTTCTTTCCACTATCATATAAATTAAAAGGGAATCTTATTTTTTCATACGAATAAGACTGTAAATTATGAAGTAATAATATTTCTTTTATTTGATCTTTATTCTCCTTATATAGAAGTCCTTTTAACCATTCATCTAGATCATCAGTTTTTAAACCACTCAATACTTTCCCTTTTATTTTTACTCTTATTGCCGTCTTAAATTCATCTAGTTTTTCATCTTCATTACAATACTTATAGAAATCTTCTGATATGCCAATGTCTTCACAAATACAAAATCCAACAAGGTGATAAGCATCAAAGTCATAATATAATTTCTGCATTCTATTAAAGCACTTAACAACTTCATTCCAGCAATGAGAAATAGTGTCCACTATATTCGACTTTTTATCATCTTTAATCCTTTCATAGATAGCATTGAAAGGGTCATCAGTTTTATATTTCTTATATTTCTCATTTCCACATACGACTTCAAATAAAAAATCCATCCTGTTAATACTTCTATCTTTTTCTGGGCAAACAAAAGAATAGAATTCATCATGCATCAAAACAGTTTCGATATCATCCCATTCTTTTGCGATGATATTTTGTAATCTAGTCAAGCTTTGTCTTTCTTTAATAGGATTGATAGGAATAAATAATCCATATCCATCAGAAGAATATGCAAACCTACAATTGTTATCAATTTTATGACTTTCAAATATATGACCTAGAAACAATGCTTTAATAAGTTCCGAACAAGATAATGGAATTCTTCCTTGATTGATATTTTGAAAAGTTTTAGCTTCATCATCATCGCTATTCATCTCTTGAACAACAAAACGGGTTCTTTCTTTTTCAAATAGCACATTTTTTATAGCATTTTTTCTTTCTTTATCTTCTACGAATTTCCTACCTTCCTTTTTTTGAAACCAAGCTTCTATTACTTCATATGCGTGAAAGATGTAGTAAAGCTCCATACTTTTTCCTACATCCTCTTCTTTTTTATTAGAAATATTGTCTAAGAAATCTTTAGTTTTTTCTCTAGTATCATAGGAGATATCAAGATAATAATCCTTATCCATTTCCAAAAAAGAAGCATTTAATTGTAGTAAGCCTTTGTTGCCCGTCCAAAACATTCCATGTATCATCATTCTGATTACTCTTCTTTAAAATAAGAGGTTGTAAAGGATAAAAATCATTTGTGCTATCTTCATTAGTATTATAGAATTCATACAAATCATTCAGCAACAATGTAATTTCCTTTTCTCCCCATCTATATGTTCTTTGAAGAGATGGAACATTAAACTTTTTATATTTAGACACAATATCTTTAACACTCAACCATTGAGAATTATCCATAACACCCCCTTAAATAACCATTATTATTTTACATAAGAAATGTTATTAAGTAACAAAACTAAGAAAGAAAATAAGGAAATGTACAAAATTTAGCTGATTCTATATACAAATCATTTCAAATAACAAAGACAAGAAGCTGAATTCAATCATGAAAAACAATACTTAACTAACCATAAAAAAAAGATATTCAAATCCAATTCTGCTTTGTTTTTTAATATATCATTTATATCATTAGTAAAAAAATATTTCATTAAAAATATATTTTTGTTATTCCTCTAAATTAATTTTTGTATATAATAAAAATCAGGAGGTATCTTTTATGATAGATATTGGGAATTCAATTTTATTCTTTTCAATGCTTATGTCTGGTGTAACTGGTATGAAAGCAGATTATTCGAAAGATTATATTACTTCCTTGGATTATCATTCCTCTACTCCAGTAGCAGCATTAAGGAGCACTAAAAATTATGAATAAATATAAATATTTACCTTGTCTATTCATTACCTTGAGTTTAATCTCTTGTTCGTCTAAAAATAATATTACTAACCTTATACACACAGAACCAGCTTATTTAGGCGATCATCAACTCTACGGCTATGAGAAAGGTACTTTAAGAAAAAATGGCGAAAATAAGTATTATGTTTCTGATAGATTTGGATTCGCACATTATCTTTGTGTTACTAGAGCCACAAAAGAACCTGATGTCTTGTTCTATTCAGCCATAGATACAAACATCAGTTACAACAAGAAAAAGGAAACTAATCGCTTAACATTAGAAGACTTTAAAGTAGGAGAACAAGTTATCTTCTGGTGGGACCTAGGATTTGAAGGTAATTATAAGTACTACAACTTACCTGTGATGTACATATGGAAATATTCAGATAAAGTTGAATTAACACCATTCCACAAAGAAAAAGGTGATTTCTTAAAGCCAAACTCTGAAAGAGAAAGAGTTTGGGACAAATTCTTTGAAACCACTGAGGGCAAAATCTATTGCAGCTACTATGACTATAATGAATCTGGTATGGTTTTCGATTGGAAGTATCAACCGACCACTTATAAGGAAAGTCATACTTATGATTGCTTTGTACTTGATGGATGCAATTTAGCTGCTTTTTTGATATGTAATGAGGAAACATTCTAGTTTGAGTTTAATAAGTTTACTTGATTAAATTATATTGCTTAATTAAGCATTTGTTTTTATATGGAATTGAAAAATGTAACACATACAGTTATTACTTCAAAAGCATATAAATTACAAAGTGTGGATGCATTGTGTGGTCATCAAAATTTGGGTACTATTTTTTTAAGAAGATAAAGTTCGTAAAATGGATATAGATCATTCAATCAGCAAATGCCAAAATTATAATGGGAAAGGGTAATGCGCAGTAATATTTCTAAGTAAGACTACCAATAAAAATAGATTTATATCTAAATTCGTTTTAATAAAAACCATAAACAAATTTATTATTTTAAAGCAGTAATTGTAAGAGTATTTGAAATTATTGGTTCGTTAGCATCGTTAATATAAATTTCCAAAGTAACATAAGTTACATTGTCATGAATAATATTTTTATTCTTCTGCAAATGATATGTACATCCTTCTATAATATCATTTATAAATGAACCATCATAACTAACATTATGATCTTTTCTTTTTGTTTTCCACTTAAAACTTGTCACATTGCTTTTTATACCACTCAGCAAAATTGTTATACCGAATTTAGAAGTGTTTATTCTATTAAAGAAATCTAAATATACAAATAATTCCTTTCTCAAAAATTTTAAAAACTTCTAGGAAGAAACTATATTCAATTTATATTGATAATTTCAGCTATAAAAGCACTTTAAATCATAAATTAACCTAGAATTAATGTTAAGTGTTAAAATATAATTTAGTTTAATGGAAAGAGAAACTAACTCAATTATTAAAGGATAGGTGATAAATCGATGAAAAACAGCGGTCTATTAAAGAACAAGACTCTAATAATCGGCTGTGGAAGACTAGGTTCTTCCATAGCTAATAAGGATTCCTCCAGTGGAAAAAACGTTATGATCATGGATTCTGATCCAATGTCTTTTGAAAAACTATCCGAGGGATTTAGTGGTTATACATTTGTTGGAGATGCCACTGATATGTCTCTTCTCGAAGAAGCATACATAACTTCAACAAGTGAAATAATCATCACCACCGGTGATGATAACACCAATGTCTTTTTGGCATTAGTCGCTAGAAAAATATACAATGTTCCTCAAATCTACGTTAGATTGGACGATCCTAACTTGGAAGTTTTATTAGAAAACTGTAACGTCCATGCAATCTATCCTTTCAAACTATCTTTAGAAGAATTTTTAGATATAAGAGAAAAGAATGATGGAGGCTTAAAGAAATGAAAATAGTAATAGCTGATGGCAGCTCTGCTGCTGACTATGTCATCAAAGCCTTCAGAAAGATAGGAAACGAGTTGATTGTCATCAACTCGAGAAAAGATATAGTTCAATATCTAGTCAAATCCAATCAAATTCCAGTCATCTATGGTGAGCCGTACAAGACTTCAATACTAAGGGAAGCGCATATCGAAGGAGCTGATCTTTTCATAGCGTTAGGAAAAGAAGATACGGATAACTTTGTAAGCTGCATGTTGGCAAAGAAAGTCTTCCATGTCAAGAAATGTATTTGTACAGTGAACGACCCTTCATATGTCGAATTGTTTAGGAAATTAGGTCTAGATAGTGTCGTATCATCAACACAAATCTTAGCTTCATCGATTTTTAGTGAATCTTCACTTGAGAAATTTACTAAATCCATGTCTTTTGAAGATGATAAAATTGTTTTAACTGAAATCATAGTTAAAGAAAACTATGAATTGAGTGGAAAAAAGATTATGGATATAAACTTTCCTAAGACTGGAACAATCTCATGTGTCTATAGAAAACCCAGCGTCATAATTCCTAACGGACAAACCACCATCTATCCAAACGATAAGCTTTTTATCGTCTCTTCTCCTAAGGAACAAAAAGACATTATCAAGTTCGTACAAAAAGAAAAGAAAGTTGTGCAATAATGAAAAAGCAAGCTAAAGGTTATAGATTGATTTTCGGTTATTTGGGAATATTCCTAATATTAATAGGAATCATCACCATGCTCCCTTTGATTCTACTTACTTTTTATCCAGGTGAATCAATCTGCTGGTTAAGTTTTTTCATACCGGGAATGAGTTCGATAGGATTAGGATTCTTGCTATTTCTTTTGATTTATAAACGTGAAAGAACACAACTAGAAAAATTCCAGGATTCAGCATTACTAGTCATGATATGGTTATCAGCCATTCTTATTGGATCCGTACCATTCATGTTAAGAGGATATACAACTCCTGACTTTGCTAAATATAGAATGAATTTCTCAGATGCCGTATTTGAATCCACTTCCGGATATACTAGTACAGGTTTGACTGTCTTTAACTTTGATATGTCTTACCCCGGGTACCATATCTTCACATTTTATAGAAGCATATTACTATTGTTTGGTGGAATAGGTTTGGTCTTGATTGTCACTTCCGCAATTTCAGATAAGTATGGGTTAAAGCTTTATACAGCCGAGGGCCATAACGACAAGCTTATGCCAAATCTAGCAAAATCTGCAAGATTGATCTTGTTGATTTATTTTGGATATATCTTTCTTGGGTTCCTATCTTATTGGTTGATAGGAGGAATGGAACCATTCGATGCCATCAACCATGCGATAGCAGCTATTGCCACAGGTGGCTTTTCAACTAGAGAAGGTGGTATACCTGAAATAATAAAAGAAGGTGGATATAATTCTATTACTGGTTGGCCAGTAAATGGATTAGCAATAAATATAACATCTGTTATTTTGATGCTTCTAGGAGGAACAAACTTTGTATTACATCTTTTCTTGTTCAAAGGAAAGTTGAAGAAGATACTAAAAGATTCAGAAATAAAATTCTTCTTGATCTTAAGCATTATTATGATTCCTTTGTTCTACACTTCTATATTCACTTCCTTAAGTCAACAACTCTCAGCATTAGATTCTTGGGGAGAAGGAACATACCTATATTTTTCTGCCTTGACTACTACTGGCTTCTCTACTACGACTGATATAAAACAATTAGGTGAAGCTGCTTTAATTCTATCCATCATAGCAATGACCATCGGTGGTGGAATGGGATCTACAGCAGGTGGTGTAAAGCAATATAGATTTGTCGTAGCCTACAAAGCTTTATATTGGTCTTTAAGAGATAGACTTTCTTCAAAGAGAAAATTCTATCCCCACACAATTTATAGATTAGGAGAGAGTAAAGAAATCAATAAGTTAGATTTCTTAGAATCTTATGGTTATTTGATTCTTTATGTAACTATCTTGATGGTTGGAGGCACAATAATAACCATATTAGGAAAGAATACCGATGGATATTCGGCTATCGAATGCATATTCGAGTTTGCATCCGCATTGTCTGGTACTGGATTGAGTGTTGGAGTTACAACCGGTGTTGGTCTTCCTATGGCCAACGCTGTAGCAATAAGATGGGTCTTAGTATTTGGAATGTTTGCAGGACGTTTGGAGTTGATTTGCATATACTTTGCTTTCTATAGGTTCATTAGAGATATTCTTAGAAGGCCTACTTATTAGAAATTACATAAATGAATATCAAGATTATAAAAGAGGATTCGCAAAAATCCTCTTTTTTCTTGTATAATTTATTTATTATGATTGGAGATAGAAATATGAAAACAAATGGTGATGAATTTGATCCTATAGATTACTATTTGAATGAACTTCAGCCTAAATTAAAAGAAAATGCCGAGAAATACATCGATGAATTATTGAAAAAAGCCAAAGTAAACACCGGTGAAAATGAAGCTTTGAGTAAGAAATATAGATCATCTCAAGATGCTCACAATGCAAATGAATATAGATTGAAGAAACTAAAAGGGTGGAGAATCTTCTTCTACGTTGTCATGGCAATCGGTCTTATAGCTATGATTATAGGAATCCTCATGTGGGTAGGAAATTCAAAAACGCCAGATGGAAATATAATTCCTGGCTTAATCACCACATTAGTAAGTGGTGCAATCGCCATCACTTGTCTTTGTTTAAATATCTTCTATTACAACAAAAAGATAAAGGCTCTAGCCTTAATAGCTAAGGAAAGTGGCGACAAAGCTAGTGAAGCTTACAACAACGTCTATAACTCTATAAAAAATGTCTACAATTACTTTGATTTCAGCGATTTCAAAAAGGTCTTAAAAGAGACTACAGACATTTTTGAATTAGATGATTACTTAACTCCACAAAAGCTAAGAATGTTGGAGAAAGTATATCAATATAGTGAATCCCTTTCCAAAAACGAATGTATAGTCGATGTACAATCTGGATCAATCCAGGGTAATCCGTTCATAAGATTGAATGTGAAGAGAATGGACAAAGTGAGTCAGACATACACCGGATCAAGAGTTGTCACTTATACTGAAACATATAGAGATTCAGATGGAGATCTCCATACTAGAACTGTGACTGAAACATTGATTGGACATTACACTGCACCTCGTCCTTCATATGGAGTTAATTCTTACCTAATATACGGAAATACTGCAGCACCAGACTTAACCTTTACTAGAACTCCAAACATGACTGGAAAGATTTCCGATGATGAAGCTGAAAAAATAGCTAAGAGAGGTGAGAAAGAATTGAACAGGCTCGCTGATAAAGCTATCAAAGAAGGAAGGAACTTCACTCCTTTAGCAAATACTAAGTTTGAAGTCATGTTTAAGGCCTATGACAGAAACAACGAAGTTCAATATAGATTATTATTCACTCCTCTAGCTCAGCAAAACATGTTGGAAGTATTGACTGGAAAAGCAGGATTTGGTGATGATTTTGGCTTCTACAAGGAACATAAGATCAACATCATTTGTTCTGCTCATGGTGGTGCAATCTACAACTATGAAAGATTCTATGTGAACTACGATTGCAATGAATTAAAGAAAGACTTTGTAAATGAAATTCAAAGAGTCTTCGATTCAATATTCTTCGATCTTATTCCTCTATTAGCTATACCTTTGTATCAAACCACAGAAGGTGGGGAATTCAATGTCGATGAAGATCTACCTAATGTATCTAGATATGAGGCTGAGACTGTTGTAAATAACTACGATGACTTAGAAGTCTTTAGACCTGCCGAAACCTCTACAGATCAGATACTTAAAGTCAATTTTGATGGAAAGAGTAAATCTACTGATCAATACTCTGTATTGTCGACTTCAAATAAAGTATTCGATAGGGTATATGTCGACATGGTCATGGCCGGTAATGGAAAATTATATCCTGTCGACGTTCCTTGGAAGGAATATGTTGAAGCATCAAGACAAACATTCATCCATATAGAGGATTTCAAACCCGAAAAGAAGGAAGGTGAAGAAGAGCCAGTTATGAGATATGGTCAAAGATACGCTATGAAAGACTCAAACCAAACTATTTTCAGATATCGTTGGAATCTAGGCTTTCCACTTGGTGGTAAAAGAGACCAAAGTTATGGTAAAATAGGTGATGAAGATATGTAATTCTTTACTTGTTCAAAAAAAAAGAACAATGATGAAAGTCGAGTCGATTAGATAAAAAAGAAAGGACAAAAAATTATGGCAAACCCATTAGATGAAGTAAATGGCCCTATCGCCGAACAAGGAAGAGATGTCAACGTCATCCAAAAGCAAATTCCTGTCAAAGTCGGAGTAGGATCCACGATTTTCGAAGTTTTGTTGTGGATATTTGGAATCTTTCCAGGAGTAATTTTCTTGGTCATGAAGCAAAAGGCTAGAAACCACCTCCGTTCTTTGGAGCAAAGGGTTCAACACGATGCTTCAACAATAGACAACTACTTGGAACAAAGAGTTCAAATCTTGAAGAACGCTGCCAAGATCTTGGACAAGGCTATCGATTTCGACAAGGATACCTACACAAAGATTGCTGCCTATAGAAGTGGAAATGGAAGAGCTGCTGACGACAATCTCAGAAATGAGACAAACGCTAACATCGACAAGCTCTTCGGTCAAATCAACGTTGCTTTCGAGCAATATCCTGACCTCAAAGCTCATAACGAACTCGAAGAGTGCTTGAGACAAAACTCCTACCTCCAAAAGGAAATCACTGCTGCTAGAGAGCAATACAACGATACTATCTATAAGTGGAACCATGACATCATGCAATGGCCTACCATGATGATCGTCGCTGCTAAAGACGGATACACCACTAGAATCCCCTTCACTGCCAGCAAGGAAGTCAAGGAAGAAGCTAGAGGAACATTCTTCTAAACTAGTAGAAATTAGGAATCTAAAAAGGATGTGTTCAATCACACATCCTTTTTTTATCCGATTTGATTTTTTTATCTAAGTTTAGGAAATAAATTAAGAAATGTAAGGCTTTGTAAAAGTGCTTTCAATAAAACAATATTATGCTATATACGTCACAAGTAAAGGATTTCACCCTTTTATAGAGAGGATATTGAAATGAAACAAGAAGATTTGATTAAGAAAATGACAGTTGAGCAGAAAGCTTCAATGATGTCAGGAAAGACAGTTTGGGAAACTATGGATATTCCCGAACTTGGAATTCCTTCGATTTGGTTATCTGATGGCCCTAGCGGACTTAGAAAACAAGCTGGTGAGTCAGACCAGTTGGGATTGAATGAGTCTTTGAAGGCTACCTGCTTTCCTTCAGTCGCAGCAGTCACAAATTCTTGGAATCCAGAGATTTCCGAAAAAGTCGGAGCTGCAATCGGTGCAGAAGCCAAGGCTAGAAGAGTCTCTGTCTTATTAGGACCTGGCTGCAACACCAAGAGAAACCCACTTTGTGGAAGAAACTTTGAGTATTCTTCCGAAGATCCTTACCTCGCTGGTAAGATCGATGCTGGATACATCAGAGGTATCCAATCCAACGGAATCGCTGCATGTGTAAAGCACTTTGCCACCAACTCCCAAGAATTGAAGAGAGAGTCCATGGATTCAGTCGTGGATGAGAGAACACTCCGTGAGCTCTACCTCACCAACTTCGAAATCGCAGTCAAGGAAGGACAAGCACTTTGCATCATGTCCGCCTATAACTCCTTAAATGGATACTTTGCAAACGAAAACAAGCATCTCGAAATGGATATCTTGAGAGATGAATGGAATTTTGACGGTGTTGTAGTGACTGACTGGGGCGGAAACAACGACAGAGTCGAAGGCTTGAAGTGTATGAACTCACTCGAAATGCCTACCACTGTCGGTGAGACCAATAGAGAAATCGTCAAAGCCATCAAAGACGGAAAATTGGATGAATCCATCCTCGATCAAAATGTCGACTACCTTTTGGATTTAGTCTTCAAGACCAAGACTTCCTATGACAAAGATCAACCAGTCGATTTCAAGAAAGATGCAGATATCGCTAAGGAAGCTATGGATGAATCCGTAGTCTTGCTCAGAAATGAAGGAAACATACTTCCTTTGAACAATGATGTCAAAGTTGCAGTCATCGGTGATTTTGCTGAGAATCCTCGTTACCAAGGTGCAGGTTCTTCCATCATCAATCCTTCTGAAATCGTTTCAGGTCTTGAAGCTATCAAAGCTTCAGGCTTGAACTTCATCGGATACGAGGAAGGTTTCAAGAGATTTGGAAGAAAGACCAAGAAGGGATTAGTAAAGAAAGCATTGGCTTTGGCTGCAAAGTCTGATGTAGTCCTTCTCTACTTAGGATTGGATGAATTTTCTGAAGTCGAAGGTATGGATAGAACCACCTATGTCATCCCTCAAAACCAAATCGATTTGATCAAGGCTTTAAGAGCTACTGGAAAGAAGATCGTCACCATTCTCTCCTGTGGATGTGCTGTAGAATTAGGTGCCATTCGTGACAACAGCGACGCTATCGTCTATGGATCACTCTGTGGACAATCCGGAGCAAAATCCATTGTCGATATCATCACCGGAAAAGTAAATCCTTCTGGAAAATTGTCTGAGAGCTTCCCTTGCCAATACAAGGATGTGCCTTCATTCAACTACTATCCTGGAAAGGATGTGACTTCTGAATATAGGGAAGGATTGTTTGTCGGATATCGTTACTATCTCACAAGAAATATCAAAGTCTGCTATCCTTTCGGATTTGGTCTCTCCTACACCAAGTTCGAATACTCTGATATCAAAGTTGACGAGAATGGTGTCACCTTCAAGGTGAAGAATGTCGGTGATAGAGAAGGTAAGGAAGTCAGCCAACTCTACATCGGACTTCCTAACTCTGGAATCGTTCGTCCTGTACGTGAACTCAAAGGATTTGTTAAGACCAACTTGCTTCCTGGAGAAGAAAAAGAAGTCTTCATTCCTTTCGATGATAAGTCATTCCGTTACTTCAACATCAAGACAAACAAATGGGAAGTCGAAACTGGAGACTATGAAATTTCAATAGGTTCTTCAAGTGTCGACGTGCAATTGACCACCTCATTCCATGTCGAAGGAACAAATGCACCTCTTCCTTATACACAAGAAGAGCTTCCTCACTATTTCACTGGCGATGTAACAAATGTTCCCGATGCTGAATTTGAGAAGTTGTTGGGAAGACCTATTCCTCCTCACACCTTCACTTGGTTGAACAAGAGAAAGACAAGAATCGAAATCACCTCAAACACTACTATGTCTGACCTCAGATATGCAAAGGGCTGGACTGGAAGATTCTTCGCTCATGTAATCTCCGGTTTGACCAAGATGTTCAGAAAATTCGGAAACGAAAAGATGGCTGATACCTTGATCATGGGTGTATCTAACCAGACCGTCAAAGTCTTGTCTAGAATGACAAATGGTGCCATCTCATGGGATCAACTTCAAGGTCTCTTGATGATGTTCAACGGACATTTCCACAAAGGATTGCATCAATACTTCAAGGCTGGAAGAGAGAAGAAAAAGTTAAATAAGCAGTTGAAGAAAGAAGCTGAAGCTAAGAAAGCTAACTCCTAATAAGTAGTTGAAACTCGGTAAGAAAGCTCAGGACAACCCTGAGCTTTTTATATAAACTTATGAAAGAAAATTGTAAAGATAGGAAATGCAGGCATTTCATAAAACTTTATATTTTGATTTTTATTAATTTTAGGCCCGTTGAATTTCATTTAAAATCTAAATACGTGAAAGCCTTTACAGTTCTTTCTTTTTCTTGAATTATAATAAAAATTACGAGGTATTAAAATGAAAAAGAAATCTCTTCTTTTGCTTTCAGGCCTTTTGTTAATTTCCTTGGGACTTGAAAGCTGCAAGAAAACACCAAGGACAACTGCGACTCAGCCTAATCAGACAGATTCTGGTAAGCCGTCAACACCGTCTGACAAGCCAGACAAACCGGATACTGGTGGACAACCTACAAATCCTACCACACCATCGAAAGATAGAGACTTCGTTGATGGACCAGCCACAACAGAAGTTCCAAAGGATACTACTCCTATAGATCCTGATGATCCTATCTATGACGATGAAATAGTTCCAGTTTGGGCACAAGATGAAGTCACAGATCCAGGTGACTACAATATCTACTATACATGTGCTAATTCTAAAGCTAAAAGAACAATGTTCTGGCTTTGGGGTGGACCTGGTTCTTGTGGATTAAAATTCACTGCCACAGGTTTAACTTTAGATGGTGCAGAAAGTGGATATACATTCTCTGCTCTATATCTCAACTTCAACACATACTATTATTGTTATGGAAGCTGGAGCGATACAGATACAACATCCCATTTCAAAGTGACGAGAGATTCCGCATTTACCGGAACCAAGGTCAAGAATGATGATGGAACTTCATCTAATGCTGATGATATCGATTTGCCCACACCTAAATCTGAAGGTAAAACAAATATCTACATTGGTGAAAAAGAAGATGGCGAGACTGGAGCTTTCGATTCTATCGAAGGATTGAATGAGTTCTTAACATCCAGCACACCTGCAGTTTGGCCTAAGAATGCTACAACAAAACCGTCGAACTACAATATCTATTATTATTCGACAGGTAAAGACTCATTATGGTTATGGGGTGGACCAGGAAATACAGGATTGAGTGCCAGCACCACCAAGAAATTTGGTGAGTATGAATTCAATGCCGTCTATCTTGAATATGGATTCAAATATAAGAGATACACAGATTGGGACTTTACTACTGAAGCCACTTTGAAATTAAAGCAAACCAATGTATTCACTGGTTGTTTGCTAAGAGATAAAGCCGCTACAACCCAAAGCGGAAGCATTGATTTGACTACTATCCAAGCTGATGAGAATGGAAACTACAACATCTACATAGCAGAAAATTCAAATGGAGCAGTCAAAGCATTCGATAACTCCGATGATGCTGTGACATTCTTGACTCCTGTAGTATCTACAACTCCAACACCCGCAGATGAAACAAATCCACAAGACTTCAATGTCTACTTTACAGCTGATTTGAGCAATTATAACCAAGGTTGGGCAAATAGTAGAACCAACATCTACTCTTGGGGAGGAGTCGGTGGTGAAAACTATGCTTTGAACAACAAAACATTAGCTAGTGTTACAGGAATAGAGACATATAAGTTTGCTCATGCATACTTCCAGTTCGGAAAGACTTATTCTGGATTTAGTGACTATGACAGAACAGTGGCCAATGAATTTACTCTAACCGGTAAAGACGATATCTTCACAGGATACAAGCCTAGACTAGCAAACGGCGATGCAAAAGATACTGAAGTCGAAATAGATAAAACAAAGTTAGTTGCTGATTCAAATGGTCATTACAACTTGTTCTTAGTAGCAAATTGGAATTCAGAAAGTAAAAATACATTAAGTGCTTTCTACTCAGTAGAAGAGTTCAACCAACATGTCGGAACAACCACAAGTAAATAAGGAGTTAAACAAACAATTATGAAAAAAACATATCAATTAACATTGTTGAGTTTAGTCACATTGTCATTGGGATTAGCTTCATGTAATGGTGCTGTTCCAATTGAAGGAAGAAAAAAAGAAGCCACAAGTTCTACTCCCAAGAGTACTGCTACTGAAACCGAGCCTTCTGATTTAAACATCTATTTAGCATATGATGGTGAAAGGATCGATAGAAACTATGTATGGGGATGGTCGGATGATCCTTCGCTTCCTGGATCTTTATTCCCAGTATCATCAGCTGATAACGTGACATTTGAAAGGACCGGAGATGATATTCCGTTCATTCCTGTCTATTTGACATTCGGTCAAGAATACGAATGCTTCAACACCTGGACTGATGATGTTACCGGAACACCTTCGTCTTCGTTCACCTTGACTGAAGACAATGTTTTTACCGGACTGGTCTTTAGAGATGCATCAGGGGATAAAAAAGATAAAAAAGGTGACTTAATAATAGACCCTTCTAAGATTCAAGTAGATGAAAACGGTCATAGAAGTATATGGATTGATGATTCTAAAGGCGTGTATTATTCAATCAATGCCTTCCCAGTAACTCCTGTAGAATCCGCCATCTATAAAGAAGTCAATAATTCTGACGGAACAACTTCATACACAATAGAATTGAACGCAAAGACAAATAAGAACTTATTAGAGACACTTCCTGATGCATCCGCTATAAAATCTAAACGATTGACATTAAGAATCTTTAGAAATAATGGAGCTGAAAGAAAATATAAACGCTCGATTTATTTCAAAAATGATGAGTGTGTATTCACCTCAGATAAGATTACATTAGTCTTGAATATCGATAAACCTTTGGATTTATCTTATAAGTATGTCATTTCTCTTTGTTACAATCCTCTTGAATTGATGTCCGACTTATCAGAAGTAGACTTTAAACCATATTATTCATCTCGTAACTTCGATATGAAGTATTACACCATGGAAAAACTTGGTGCGACTATTCAAAACGGAAACACCATTTTCAAAGTATGGTCTCCTTCCGCCACTGACATCAAGTTAAATCTTTATAAAGATGCAACAACCAAACAGTTAACTCAATATACGATGAAGAAAGATGAGAAAGGTGTATTCTCAGTAGGTTTGGTAGGAAATCTTCACGGATATTATTACACATTCGATGTCAACAACTATGGCGATGTCACCAAGGATGTTGCTGATCCATACGCATATTCATCTAACGCCAACGGAAAGAGATCTATGGTAGTAGATTTCGATAAGATTCATGAAGGTGATGAAGAATTTGCATCGGAGACTACAAACAAATGGGCTCCTTCCACAGATAACTATGCTGGAGTCACTATTATGGAAATGCACACTCGTGACTTCTCCTCTTCCACTTCTTGGAATGGAACAGCAGCAAACAGAGGAAAATTCAATGCCTTGCATGAATCAGGCACTTCATTGTCAGATGGAACAAAGACCGGATTTGACTATGTCAAAGAATTGAAAGACAATGGATTGACCCATGTTCAAATTATGCCTGCCTTTGACTTTTCTTCAGTAAACGAAACAAAATTAAACGATTCCGATTACATAAACAAATCATATGCCGGAATCTATAACTGGGGTTATGATCCTCAACAATACAATGCACCTGAGGGTTCATATTCTTCAGATTCTAACAATGGATTGACTAGAGTCAACGAATTTTCTTCCTTTGTCGAAGATTACAACAAGGCCGGATTAGGAGTTGTAATGGATGTCGTCTATAACCATATGCCTTCATCCAATGGAACTTCATTCGAAGATGTCTTCCCCGGATACTACTTTAGAAGCAAGAACTCTTCTGGAGCTGGTGCAGATATCGCGTCTCAAAGAGGAATGGTGAGAAGATTCATCGTGGATTCAGTCGTATCTTGGGCTAAGAACTATCACATTTCTGGTTTCCGTTTCGATTTGATGGGACTCTTAGATATGAATACCATGGTCGAGATTAGAAAAGCCTTGGATAAAGTCGATCCCAACATCTTGGTCTATGGAGAAGGTTGGTCCATGTTTGGTGGAGATCCAGACTACGGGTATCGTCACTATGATATGGGTACCCAAGGAAACATCAATGCCGAAGGTGATAATTGGGTAGGTGCCTTCAACGACGACTATCGTGACGCTCTTCCTGGAAAGAACGACGACACTTCAGTTCGTGGTTACATTCAGCAAGCCTTAGGATATGCCGATGGCGAAGCTATCAGCCAAACTAAGTTAGAAAAGATTTACTATGGATTGACCGGAACCTATTGGACAGGATCGACAGGAAGACCTACATACAGCAGTAAATCAGCTGATGGAATCGGAGCTTCAATCGCTTATGTCGAATGTCACGACAACCTCACTCTTTATGATCATTTCGAGTTATCTAGAACTTCTTCTATGACTGAGAATGACATCCATAAAGAAGTAATCATGGCAAACGACAACTTACTAGGATCATTATCCTCAGCCTTCTTCCAAATTGGACAAGACTTTGGAAAATCCAAGAAAGTCACCGATAAAGATTTGTTAGTTCCTAACACCTACTACAAAGATCCATTCACAAATGGAGTTAACTACTCACATAACTCCTACAACTCTTCAGATAAGGTAAATCAAATCGATTGGAATTTGTTGAAGAATAACAAAGACATTTCTACAGCCTTTAGAAAAGCACTGAAGAATCGTTCTACAAACGCTACAGAACTCGGATCATCTTATTCGTGTCTAGATTTCTACAATACTGAGACTGGTGGAAACTTCAAAGCCGAGCTAATCGACAACGATCACGTCATATCCTATTCATTGGATATTCATGATGGAGAAAAGGTAAAGACATACTACTTCGCTCAAAACTTTACCAATGAAGATATTAACTTCACACAAGCTGGTACTACAATTCCCGCTTATGGAACTGTTTCTTTAGTAAAGTAAAAAACAATTACATTAGAAAGACCACAAAAAGGGTGGTCTTTTTAATTCCAAAACATAATAATCAATCAAATTAACAAGTTTTAATTTCTAAAAGCAATGATATCGATTTCAAGTTAAGCAAGAATAAATACAAGTTGGGCAACAATTAAGAAACCTAAAGCCCTTACCTATTATATTGATAGTGCTTACTTTGAATCTAAGCAAACATCATCTTAGGAGGGACATTATGTCTCAAGAAAAAGAAAAAAAAGCAAAGAAGAGCTTCTTCGACAATCCTCTTCTTTCAACCAAGGTGAAGTCTGCAAAAGCTAAGATCTTCCCTGAAGGAGCTCTCGGTTACTTTGTAGGACCTACTTTGGCACTTCTTTCTAACTCTATCTTGTCAGGCTACTTGAATAAGTACATGACAGATGTTCTCAACATGACTGTTTGGGCTAAGGACTTCTTAACTTGGCTTCCTATCATTTCAGTCATCTTCGTCGTCTTAGGAAACATTGTCGTCGGACGTTTGATGGACCACTCAAAGACCCGTGCAGGAAAAGCTCGTCCTATTCTCTTGCTTTCCGCAGTCTTGTCTGTCGTCGCATTAATTGTCTTGTTCATAGCTACACCTTTTAATACTGAAGAATCCCCTACTTCAATTATTACATTAGTAGTATTCGCCATCGGATACAACCTATGGTTTGCTGTAGCTTATCCATTCTATTACACACCACATAGTTCATTGGTCACTCTATCTACAAGAAATAGTACTGATCGTTCTTTGTTGGCTACAATCTCCAATGCTACCGCTTTGGCAGCTATGGGATTGACTTCCATGATTCTTCCTTTCTTCATGGGATTGTTGTTTGTCGATAACGGAAATGGTGGAATTAATCCTCAAGCTTCTTACAACAATTGGAGAATCTTCGTCATCGCTTTGATGGTAATCACCTTCATCGGAACTATCATCGAGTACTACTTCACTCGTGAAAGAATCACTGAAGAGTCCTTCTCCTTGCAACAAGGCGATGGAGCCGAGCAGAAAAAAACTGTTCCTCTCTCCAAGCAAGCTAAAGTATGCTTGAAAGACAAATATTGGTGGATTATCATCTGTTTCTTCTTCCTCTACCAACTCGGTGGTATGTTGAAGAACTGCTCACAGATTTACTACTGCCAGTCTTGGTTTGCCATCGACGGAGTTTACTCTGCCGCTAATGGTGGAACCTTCCAAGGAACCCTTTCAATCATCGGTGCTATTCCTACTGCTATAGGTATGTTGCTCGTATGGCCTTTGGCTAACAAGATTGGAAAAGGCAAGTCAATCTTATTCGGTGCTTTTATTTCAGTAATTGGTGGAGCTATCGGTTTCATCGATCCTTCAAACTTCGCTCTTGTAACTACATCATTCGTCATCAAGGCTTTAGGAAGCACCCCTGCTATGTATATCTCCCTTGCTTTGATGGCTGATATGCTCGATCATGAAGAAGCTGTATATGGAATTCGTACTGATGGTTTGACCATGACCGTCTACGGAGCCATCATGGCCGGTATGACTGGAATCGCCAATGGAATAATCAACGCCGTTCTTGTTGCTGCCGGATATAATAGTGAAAAAATCACGGAAAACTTGGGCAATGTCCAACAAGCTACACTTTGGACATTCATCGGTGGAGAAACAATCTGCTACGCATGTATTGCTATACTCTTCTTCTTCATGAATGTCGAGAAGTTCTCTAAGATCGACCATGAAACTATCGTAGCCGATCAAAAAGCTGCTGCAGAAGCTAAGGGAATTACCTATGTATCTGCCGAAGAGACCTTGAAGCTTCAAGAAGAAGAATCCAAGAGAATGTCTAGAGAAAATGATCTCAACGAACTCAAAGCTCGTTGTGAAAAGAAAGGTCTCAATTATGAGAACGAGTTAGCCGCTTACGAAGCTAAAGAAGCTGAAAAGGCAAAGTCCGCCGCTGAAAAGAAAGCTTATGCTGATGCTAAGAAGGCAGAAAAGAAGGCCAAAGCTGATGCTAAAGCTAAAGCCAAGTTAGATGCTATGACTGAAGAGCAAAGACATCAGGCTGAATTAGCTGAAAAAGCTAAGAAGGATAAGGCTTTGGAGCGTGAAGAGAAGATTGAAGCTGAGTTCGTTAAGCTTCGTGCTAAAGCTGAACCTTTCCGCAACTCTTTAAATGCATAGTTGATTCTATTTGAAAGTATATTAAAACTAAAAGCAATGCCAATCCCCCTCGGCATTGCTTTTTTATATTAAAGAAAAGCTAATATATCGATTTTAAGAAAAAATAGGATGCCTGGAACGCATTGGATAAATTAGAAAAATCTCATTATTTCCAATTTTTGTAATTTGCTTGCTAAGATATACGAGAAGGTTTATATATTTTAGGAGGAAGTTATGGCAAATTTAAATATTTTTCATTATCAAAGTAAGAATTTTAGATGGACTAATGAGGATGGAAGCGTCTCTATAAGATTGTTAGCAAAAAAGGGCTATTTATCTGAAGCTAAAGTTATTTACGGAGCTAAGAAATATAACAGTCCACTCCTAGAATCAGAGCCTATGAAGATAGAATTAGAAAATGATTCTATTCAAGTTTTTGAATCGACTTTAAAGCTAAAGGATGACAGAAGATTTACCTATGCTTTTAAAGTAAAACTAGCTGAGGACAACAAAGAAGGCTATTTCTTCAGCGATGGGCTTCATACTTTAAATGAAAATAAAGATCCTATAGATAATTTCTTCCAAATATGTCATATATTCGATAGCGAGGAAACAATAATTCCTTCCATAGCAAGGAAAAAAGGGGCTGTTATTCAAATCTTCCCAGATAGATTCGCAATAGGTGATTATTCGAAGCCTTGTATGAAGGATGTAAATCTAAAAGTGGGTAACACACCAAACAGCCACTCCTTCTTTGGAGGTGACTTTAAAGGAATAGAAGATCACCTTCAATATCTCAAGGATTTAGGAATTACAACCATCTATTTAACACCTATATTCAAATCGTCATCAAACCATAGATATGATGTAGAAGATTATTTGAAGATAGACGATAGACTTGGTGGCGAAAAAGGTTTTAAAAAGTTAGTCGCTAGAATCCATTCTAATGGAATGTCGATAGTTTTAGATGGTGTATTTAATCATACTTCTTATAAAAATGATATGTTCCAGGATGTTATGGAAAATGGAAAGGAATCGAAATACTTCGATTTCTATTATTGTGATGGAAAACCAGATTTCAATAAAAAGAATTATCTTACTTTTGGAAGTGCAGGATACATGCCAAAATTAAGAACTGAGAACCCTAAAGTAATAGAATTTGGTTGTAAAGTTTTGAACACTATAACATCTAAATACAACATAGATGGATGGAGATTTGATGTGGCAGATGAAGTAGCTCATGTATTTTGGATCAATGTACATCAAACATTAAGATCCATAAATCCATCTATTTTGATGATAGGAGAGGATTGGATGGCAAGTGAAAACTATCTTGAAGGAAATCAATTCGATGGAGTCATGAATTATCAATTTAGAAAGATTGCTATAGAATTAATAGCAAATGAAATAATAAATGCCAGAACAGCTAGAGAAAGATTGATAGATTTATTAGCTAGATATTCATGGAACAACGATTTATCTATGTTCAATTTGATTTCCTCTCATGATACGCCAAGATTCAAAACCTTAGCTGAAGGTAATGAAGATAAAACACTATTAGCAACCTTATTAGCTGTATCATATCCAGGAATGTTCATGTCTTACTATGGAGATGAGCTAGGAATGGAAGGTGGAAGTGATCCATTAAATAGAGCACCTATAGATTGGAATTCTTTGGATAAAAACAAAGAATTTCAAAACACCTATAAATCTATATTGTCTTTGAAACAACTAGACGAGTTCATAACTGGAAGAATAAAGATAGAAACCTGTAAAGATTTACTTATCATTAAAAGATATATAGATGAAAAGAAGTCTTATAAAGTATTATTAAATACAAGAAAAGACTATATAGATTTAAATGAAGATATAGACGAGGTAGTTATCGAGCATAACTATGACAAGAGCAAGAACAGACTTAGTTCTTACGGATATATAGTAATAAAGAATTAACTAAAAATAAGGCCTAAATGCTAGGCCTTTTTTTAAAACTTTAGTGAAAATAACTGAAAAGCCTTCCAAATACCGAGTTTTATTTTAAAATTTGTGAATGTTTATAGAATTACTTTAAATTTGAAAAGCAACCATAAAACTTATTATTTAAAGTTTTATTGCCTAAGTTTAGAATTTTAAAGCATAAATTGCCTTTTGGATGATAAAAAAGCTACTATTTTTTACTTTTTAGTAATTTACATTTGAAAGTTGTTTGTTAAAATAGAGTCACTTTGAAACCTCTTACCGAGTTTCAAACGTTCTTCACAAGCAAAGATTCCAAGGAGGGTAATCAAAATGAAGAAAAATTCAATTTTGTGCACATTAATGTGCCTTGTTAGTTTGGGAAGTTTAGCAAGCTGTGGACCTAAAACCAGTGGATCAACTGGATCAGGTAGTACACCCAAGCCTGGACCAGAACCAGCAAAGAAGGAGACACTCGTTTTATCCGGTGCTGAAGATCAAAGAACATTCGTCATGGGAAAAGCCAATGAATATTTGAAGGCCAAAAAGCTTGATAGCAAATATGAATTGACCTACACCGCTCACGGAGAAGATAAAATCGACTCCGAGGTTGCTGACTGGACTGCAGAAACAGCTCCTGATTTATATTCATTCTCTTGTGATAAGAGCACTCCTTTAGCTGCTGCTGGTGCATTGGCAACAGTACCTGATGAATATGCAGACAAAATGAAGACAACTTTGTCTGAAACTTCATATGCATCAGCAACATTCAATGGCGACTTAGTTGGATATGCATACACAGCTTCAAATGGATACTTCACATATTATGATTCAAGCTTGCCCGGAATTGATGCCATCGTACATGACAACAAGGCTGGAAACATTGTCGATAATATTGAGGATTGGTTGAGTTATTGTGAGAAAAACAATAAAAAGTTTGCTTACAATTTGAAGGAAGCCTTCTATACTGTCGGTGCTTTAGTAACATTTGGTGCATCATTCAAGGTTGAGTACAATAGAGATGGTGGAGTCAAGAAGGTCACTTCAGACTTTGCTACTGAAAAAGGTATGAAGGCAGCTAAGATGATGTTGAAGATTATGAAGAGTCCAGCTTTGGTATATACTCAAGATGCTCCTGGAGTTAATGATGTAGCATTCTGTATAAATGGTGCTTGGGCATTGTCTAATGATAGCGAAGGAAATAAATCAGCTTATACTGATGCAAAAGTTAAGACTACAACTTTGCCTAATGATACAGAAGGTGGAGTAAAGGCTCATATACGTTCATTTGCTGGAACTAAACTTTATGGTGTCAATCCTTCTAAGTCTAGTGGAAACTCTGATCGTTTGAATGTATTGCATGGAATTGCAGACTATCTTACCAGCGATGATGTACAATCTGCTCGTTTCGATGAATCTCAACAGGCTCCTTCATCCAAGAAGGTCAGTGCTATGGAGAAAGTCACCAGCAATGCTGCAGTCAGTGCATTAGCAAATCAAAGTGCTGATGGTATAGCTCAAGCTAACCTTCCTGGAAACATTTGGACTGCACCTGCTACATTTGCTACTTGGGCTTTTGAGAATGCAACAAATGAAGTCACTGATGATGATATCATGGCTCAACTTACACAGCTTGATGCATCAATCCAAGCTTCTAAGTAAAATTAGATAATTCAATTCAATTCAATTCAATTTGATACAAGAGAGCAAGGACTCTCTTGTTTTTGATAAAAGAGGGAGAAACTATGACACAGATAGAGTATTTGTCTTTGTCTGGATTTCAAAGATTTTTCTACAATATAGGTCATTTCTTTGTAAAAATTCCAGAAAAAACCGCCTCTTTTTGCTCAAAATTGCCTTCAAAATTAAGTAATTTAGGGCAAAAACTAATATCGCCTGTAGAAACAGTTAAAGATGCTGCTGTCTATGGTGATTGGCGTACACGTCTTTCCTTTTTGATCATGGGCTTCGGCCAAATGACCAGGCACCAAATAATTAGAGGTTGTTTGTACTTTGCTTATGAAGTTTTCTTCATAATCTTCATGGTATTAGCCGGTGCAAAAAACCTTAGTGCCTTAGGCACATTTGGACAAATGGGTTACACTGAAGTCTTTCAAAATGGAGCACCTGTATATTATTATTACGATGATTCACTTCAGATTTTGATTTATTCTGTAATTGCTATTTTCTTCATTTTGATATTGGCATTTCTTTATATTGCTCAATTAAAAGATTCATTGAAACTACAAAGAGCTTCAATAATCGGAATCAAGACAAGTGATAAAGAGACATTGAACGATATTTTAGATGCTAGCTATCATAGAACATTGCTTTCAATTCCTATGGTCGGCTTGGTTATATTCACGATCATTCCTATTTCAATAATGATTTTGATAGCATTTACCAATTATGACACATATCATTTGACACCAAAGAGTTTGATTGATTGGGTCGGAGTATCAAACTTTGCCCAATTATTCGGTCAATCATCAGAAAATTCAGGAAATGGTGCCGTATTCCTTCAAACATTTGGTCAAGTTTTGCTTTGGACTTTGCTTTGGGCATTCTTTGCAACATTCTCCAACTATTTCTTAGGAATGATTGTCGCTATGATGATCAACAAGAAAGGTATTAAATTGAAGAAGTTGTGGAGAACAATCTTGATTACAACAATAGCCGTTCCTCAGTTCATTTCATTGTTGTTGGTCAGCCGTATGTTCAACCAAGACCAAGGATTCATAAATTCAATCCTTAGACAATGGGGATGGATAAATGGTAATATTCCTTGGTTGATAGATGGAACTCTTGCCAAAGTAATGATAATCCTCATTAACACTTGGATAGGTATTCCATATACAATGTTGATATGTACCGGTTTGTTGATGAACATTCCTGGTGATTTATATGAATCTGCAAAGATTGATGGTGCCTCACCTGCAAGAACATATTTCAAGATTACTCTTCCTTATATGTTGTTTGTCACAACACCTTACCTAATCTCTCAGTTCGTCGGTAACATCAACAACTTCAACGTCATTTACTTGTTGACACAGGGAGGACCAAACTTCACATACTCTGTAGCAAATGTTCCTACACAATTAAATGGTGTCGGAAAAACAGACTTGTTGATTACCTGGATTTACAAGATTTGTATGACTAACGTATACAAGGATTATGGAACTGCTGCCGTGTTAGGTATTATGGTCTTCGTTATAGTAGCATTCTTCTCCTTGATTTTCTATAACAACTCCAAATCAGTTAAGAATGAGGAGGATTTCCAATTATGAACAATAGTTCAACAAGAAAACTTGCTTCACATCGTAGACGTACGATTGCGTCTAATACAGCTATATACATTATATTGATTATAATGTCTATAATTTGGTTATTCCCATTCGTATATTTGATTTTAGTTTCATTTGCAGATTGGACTACCTATACTTTCAGTGATTTCATTCCTACAACATGGACGTTAGATAATTACGCTAGATTGTTCAATTTTTCAAAGGAAGCAACTTATCCTTTTTGGAAATGGTGGCTTAATACATTCGCTATCTCACTCATCACTGCCGTAATACAAACCGTCTTGCAGTTAGCTAGTGCGTATGCATTGTCCAGACTTCGTTTCAAAATGCGTAAGCCTTTGATGAACCTCATGCTAATCCTTGGAATGTTCCCTGGATTCTTGGGTATGGTCATCATCTATTTCGTCCTTAAGATGATTGGTCTTTCAGCAAATATCTATTCATTGATATTGATTTATATCAGCGGATCAGCAATGGGTTACTACATTGCTAAAGGATACTTCGATACAGTTCCTAAGTCATTGGATGAAGCTGCTATGATAGATGGTGCAAACAAGAATACAGTCTTCTTTAAGATTATTCTTCCTCTATCTAAGCCTATTGTCGTCTACACATTCTTGATGGCCTTTGTAGGACCTTGGGGAGACTATATGCAAGCTTCATACCTCGCTCAAGGAAATCCTAATATGTTCAACGTTGCAGTTGGTTTACAACAGATGATTTCAGGAAAGAACTCTATTCTTATTTACTTCCCTACATTCTGTGCCGGTGGTGTCTTGACATCAATTCCTATTTTAGCTTTATTCTTCTGGCTACAGAAATATTATGTAGAAGGTGTAACTGGTGGAGCAGTCAAAGGATAAAATATGAAAAAACAAATATTCTTACTATTATCTAGTTTTTGTCTTATATTGAGTTCCTGTGGAGAAAGCCCATCTTCTAGCCAAGTCCCACCTTCTACCCAAGTCCCACCTTCTAGCCAAGCTAGAGAGCCTGATGAAGACGACAACTATAGATCTTATTATCAAATCTTTGTCGGAGCATTTGCTGATTCTAATGGAGATGGCGTCGGAGATTTGAAAGGAATCGAAGATAAACTCGATTATATTAGTGGTTTGGGATTTAGAGGAATTTGGCTTTCGCCAATATTCCAATCACCCTCTTATCACAAATATAATACAGAAGATTATTTCAAAGTGGACCCAAGTTTAGGAACAAATGATGATTTGATTTCACTAGTGAGAAAAGCTCATGAAAAAAACATCAAAGTTATTCTAGACTTGGCTATCAATCACTCTTCTCGAAGAAATGAAATGTATAAGAAAGCCAAAGCTGCTTATTCAAAATTAAAAGGGGAAGCTAATGGCAATGAACAAAATCTTCTCACTGGATTAAGCCAAGATGAAATAGAAGAATATAGTCGATTATATGTGTTCGATGACAAAGGACAAAACCAGGGCGGAAAAGTTTTTAGAAGAGTTGACGGTCATTCTTTCTATGTAGAGTCTACATTCGATTCAGATATGCCTGAATTCAACTTCGATTCAGATCTAGCTTGGACATACTTCAATTCAATAATCGATCACTACATGAATGAAGTTAAAGTTGATGGAGTGAGACTAGACGCTGTTAAATATTATTATTTAGGTGATGGTCAAAAAAACTATGTTGCCTTAAATAAGATAGAAAAGAGAGTCAAAGAAGATAATCCGTATGGATATGTGGTCGCAGAGAACTGGAGTAGTAATGGTATAATCGATGCTTACTATAAAAATACAAATATTGATTCTTACTTCTATTTTCCAGCTCAAGGGGCATCCGGATTTATCGGAGCTGTTCTAAAGAAAATAGGTCAAAGATCTACTTTCTTAGATGGTGAAAAATCGATGATAGAAGGTAGTTATGGAAAAATACCCGCTCCATTCCTATCAAATCACGACACAGGAAGATTTACCAGATCCAAAGTTGCTGATGCAAAATTCTTATATGGTTGCTTTGCTTCAGTGACCGGAAACACCTTCAGTTATTATGGTGACGAGATTGGAATGGCTCAAGGTGGTAATTCTGACCCTGATTATAGAACTCACATTGAATGGGGAGATTCATATAGCTGTAAAGATTTTAGTGGATCAAAACCTTCTACTTATCCAATGGGCTCAGTCAAAGATCAAATTGAAGATTCAAATTCCTTATTAAACTACATCAAAAAGGCTAACAAGATTAGAATGTCTAATGATGCTATTATAAAAGGAAAGATAACAAACAATTCTGATGAGTATTCTAAAGAAAACCTTCTTCTTTCAATAGACAAAAAAGTAGATGATAAAGAAGTTAGAATTGTCTATAACTTCGATGGAACTAAAACATCCACATACAAAACTAGCGATGGATTTGAAAAAGTTCTTGACGAATTAACTATAGACAACACTACAATAGAAAATAAAGGCGATTCATTCGAGATGAAGCCGTATTCGATACTATTCCTAACAAAATAAGGAGAAAATATATGGCAAGCGTAAAACTAGAACACATTTACAAAGTATATACTGGAGGCGTGAAGGCAGTCTCCGATATGACACTCGACATAAAAGATGGCGAGTTCATAGTCTTTGTCGGACCTTCCGGATGTGGTAAATCAACCACACTTCGTATGATTGCTGGTTTGGAACAAATATCAGCAGGTGAACTCTACATCGGAAACCAAGTCGTAAACGATGTTGAACCTAAGGATAGAGATATAGCAATGGTCTTCCAGAACTATGCTTTGTATCCTCAAATGACTGTCTATGAGAACATGGCATTCGGATTGAAGCTTCGTCACATTCCTTCCGATGTCATTCAACAAAAGGTTATGTGGGCTGCCAACATCCTCGGATTGACTGAGATGTTGGATAGAAAGCCTAAGGCGATGTCTGGTGGACAGCGTCAGCGTGTCGCTTTGGGAAGAGCTATTCTTCGTGATCCTAAGGTCATGCTTTTGGATGAACCTCTTTCTAACCTCGATGCTAAGCTTCGTACATCTATGCGTACTGAGATTGCAAAACTTCATCAAAGATTGAAGACAACATTTATATACGTTACTCACGACCAAACCGAAGCTATGACTTTGGGTGATAGAGTCGTCGTTATGAAGAAAGGTACCGTGCAACAATTCGATACACCTAAGAACCTTTACGAATTCCCTGCAAACAAGTTCGTCGCTGGATTCATCGGAACTCCTCAAATGAATTTCTTCAACGGAAAAATTAAACGTGATGGAGAGATAGTTAAAATAAAACTCGATAAGAGTGAAAAGGAGTTGGAAACTTCTTACTATGACTTTATTAAAGTCAATCCTTTGTATCTAGATGGTAAACACGATATCACAATGGGTATCCGTTGTGAGCACCTCCATATCTCTACTGAGGAAACAAAAGCTTCTTTGCCTGTCAGAGTAACACGCTTTGAGGAATTGGGAAGTGAAGCTTTGATTTATGGTGAAATCGACTTGAATGATGAAGAGATGACCGACAAGGAAGCCAACATCATCATTAAAGTTCCTTCTATACCAGAAGATCTTCAAATTGGAAAAATCATTCATGTATCCATGGATATGGATCACACTTATTTCTTCGACAAAAAGACCGAAGAAACTATTGTTCCTCGTATACCTACAGTCAACAAAATCAATTGTAAAATTGATTCTGGAGAGAACGGTGAAAAGTATTTGTCTTTCTTAAATGCTAAATTGCCTCTTCCAAAAGAAGCAAAAATCATTCTTGGAGAAAAGATTGTACAAGATGGAATATTGTCCATCCCTAATGACGCTTTTAGATTGGATGGAGGCGACATTAAAGCTACTTGTTTGAAGACTGAAATTATTGGCGATGTAAAGCTATTACACCTCGATATAGGTGGTAGAGTTGTGTTTGCCTTAAGTGATAAAGAAGTTCCTTCTAACACAGATATGAATATAGGAATTGATTTCTCACGTATCAGTGTTTCAGAGAATAGTGAAGAAGTTATCGCTCCTATCGATCAATTCGACTCTTTCAATGGAAACTTCTACAATTTAAAGACTGCCTTGAGTCAAACAAATAATAACCAAAAGTTCTTAGATGAAAAGGCAAGAAGAGAAAAAGAAGCCGTAGAAAAATATGATGCATTGATTGCCCAGGCCCATGAAGATTACAAGAGAGATTACGAAAACACAATCCCTGAAGAATTCAAAAATGCCGATAGAATCGAAGACCAAGCAGCTAGAAATAACACATATTCCGAATTGGTTAAAACTAGAAAAGAAAAGGCTAAACTTGACTTGGAAAGCTTGAAAAAGCAAAAAAACGAGAGCATTGCAAAGCTTAAGCATGCAAAGGACGATACTTTAAAAGACTTGAAAGCAAAGCATAAAGCTGATGTAAAAGAAGCCAAGGCTAAGAATAACGAGCTTTACAATGGCCTTAGAATTCAAGAAAAGCAATCTTATGAGGAATTCGTAAAGACAAATAAGGATCGTGAGGCTTTGAGAAGAAGAAGAGATGAATATCGTATGTTCATGTCCACATTCACTGATCAAAAAGCAAATGCCTTAGAAGAGAGAGTGAAGGGAATAGATATCAACTTCGATAATGAAGTAAGCAAGGTTAAAGCCACCTATAAGAGAGGTGTCAATGGTGCAAAACAAGCCTATAATGAGAAAAAGAAATTCTATGCTACCTTTGTCGATCCTATCAAGAGCTTAAAAGCACATTACGAAAAGAAATATGCCGACCTTGAAAAGGAAAAGAAGAATGCCATTGTCATGGCCGGTAATGTCTTCCTCTTCAATGTCAACAATTATTACTTCTTCTCAAATTCTGTGATTTCTGCAAAGTTGATTCAAGGCTTAGGAACAAAGGTATTCAGCAAGAATTATTTGATTGAAGTTCCTCATAATGCCTATTCGATATCAGAAGATGATGGAATAGATGCAAAGGTCATACATATTGCTGATTATGAAAATGTCAAATTCGTAAAAGTTCAGTACGAAGACAATTTTAAGCAAGTTCACTTTGCTTCATTTGAAACTGATAAAGAATTTGAAATCGGACAACAAATAAAGATTGTATTCGATATCACAAAATGTCATATCACTGAGACTGGAATGAACATCCGTCTCTACTAAGGAGGTTTTTATGAAGAATAAACTCTTATCACTATCCTTATTGGCGTTGACATTGTTAGGAAGTTGCTCTTCAAAAGTTTTGTCTAAAGAAGAATACACTACTTTGGGTAAACAAATCACAAGTAAGTTTGAAGCACCGACTGCTACAAAATATAAAGCAAATTTTGAAGGCTACTTCAAGAATTTGTGGGACTCTGAAAATTATCCATGCTCATTGAAGGGTTTAGTGATGACCATTAAAGAAGGCGAAGCTGCCGATGCAGGATACGATGCCGAATCTGCCTTGTTTGCAATGCCTACTAAGATCAACACCGAAGAATTCGAAGAAACTTATGACACTTTGAACTCATCATTGGCTTCAACATCAGCAAGCCTTGGAAGCATCAACTATATGAAAGTCAGCAAAACTGATGAAGGTGGATTGTTGTTTGCGACCGAAAACGTGAGTATGAAATTATTCTTTTACGGCTTGAAGAGCGACAAAATCCAAAAACAAACCAAAGCCACAAAATGTATCGCTCATTGGACAGTATATGTAGCGTATGATAATACTGGTTGTATCCAATATGAGCAGGCCTTTATCAATCAAACATATACTAGCGATAGAGAAGCCAATGGAAATATAAAGGCAACATATACATTATCCGATGAATAAAAGAAAATTTATTATTCCTGCACTTCTATTTGCATCTTGCATCGTTTCTTGTAAAGCTATTCCAGAAGATATCGCTTCTTTTTTAAGGAACATAACTTACTATAATGCGGTGAACAAAGTTAAGACTATTACATATACTAGTGAAATGAATGTTTATGATAACAATCAATTTAAAGGTGATGTAATCGGTCAAAAGATCAGCAAATTCACATACAAATACGAAGGTGTTACCGATTCAAACATCGATATTCTTTATTGTACATACGATGTGACCTATTCCGGAACACTTGTATCAGAGGGATTGGCGCATCAAAATAAGATCATAGGTTACTCAAAAGAAAAGAATACTTATCTGGTAGATGTAATAGAAACTAAGGATAATAAAGAAGAGAAGAAAGATGCTGAAGATAAAGGAAACGGATATTATTCTAGTTTAGTATCCAAAATCTTTGGTGAATCCGATACATATATGTATGGTTTATATTATGGACAATTTTTGAAGACTCAATCTAATAGGTTTTCCGACTTGATGACAGTATCCGAAGATAAAGAATTTATAACTTACGATCCTCCCATGTCTGGAGAATCAGAGAATAGAAGGAATCAATATTTAGATATAGTTCTAAATGTTGATAAAATCGGAATGCTCACTTCATACATAGGAAAATACTACAACGATGAGACTCAACAGTATTCATATGAAACTATAAAAATTAATTACGAATACAAAGGAGACTAATGATGAAAAACGGTAATTTATCGTTTTATGAAATTTATCCAACTTCCTTCTACGATTCAAACGGAGATGGAATTGGAGATATCAAGGGTATAATCAAAAAACTTGATTATGTAAAATCCTTGGGATTTAAAGGAATTTGGTTCAATCCATTCTTCTTGAGCAACTTCAAAGATGGTGGATATGATATCATCGACTTTAAAAAGATTGATCCGAGATTTGGTACAAATGCCGATGCTTATAGATTGATCAAAGAATGTCATAAAAGAGGTTTGCTGGTCATCTTTGATTTAGTAGCTGGTCATATGTCCTGGGACTCTCCTTATTTCAAAGACTCTGCTAAATCCAAAATGAACAAAAACAGTTCGATGTTCATTTGGACTGACAACGCTTGGACTTGGGATTCAGACTATGCCGTAATAAGAGGTTTGTATGACAGAGATGGTGCCTTCATGGTGAACTTCTTCGTGCACCAACCTGCTTTGAATTACGGATTCAATAAAATCACAAGACCTTGGCAACAAAAGACAACTGACGAAGGTCCTAAGAAAACAAGAGATTTCATAGTCGATGTCATGAAATTTTGGTGTTCTAAAGGAGTCGACGGCTATAGATGTGATATGGCTGATTCCTTAGTGAAAAACGATACTGACAATAAAGATGCAACCCAAGAATGTTGGAGATACATGTTTGGAGAAGTCAGAAAAGAATATCCAAATATGATTGCTGTATCCGAATGGTCTAACCCACACCAATCATTAAACGGTGGATTCGATATGGACTTCGTTCTAGATCACCAATCAAATTTCTCCTATGCTTTCTTTAGAAAAGGCCATGAGTATGAATCTGATGGAAAGATGCACGGCCAGCCATTATTCGAAAAGTTCGATCAAGAATTATATGACACGGCCATTAAAGATTTAGTCAATAGAATCAAAGAACAAGAAGATAAACCCGGTCATTATCTTGCTCCGATTTCTGGCAATCATGACACTTTCAGAATCGCAGATTCCCTAAAAGGTGATGATTTGAAACTCGCCTACTTATTCTTGTTTACAATGCCAGGTATTCCTTTCGTTTTCGCTGGTGATGAAGGAATGCAAACTACAAGACGTGGCTTTCCATCAAAAGATGGTGGATTCCAAAGAACTGGTGCAAGATTTGTAATGAATTGGGACAAATCCATGAAGAATCATGGATTTTCCAAAACTGATGGACCTCTATATCTACCCTACAACAACAAGGACAAAGATATAGAAAGCCAAATAAAGGATGAGACAAGTTTGTTGAATCTAATCAAAGCATTGAATAAACTTAGAGATACAAACGAAGATTTGACAAAGCATGATGGATTCGAATTATTAGACAAGCCTTTATCCTATAGAAGAGGAAAAACTTTGATTGCCATGAACCTCAAAGATGAGCCAATGGAGATCGATTTGAAACCTGGTTTACTTGAATTATCGATAGGAAGCATAGAAGTTAAAGAAAACAAGATTATCCTCCCTAAACATGCTGCTATCGTATATAAAGAAAGATAAATTAGGTAATTTGAAGAATACGATATGAGTTGGTAAGATATGATTTGATACAATACGATTAAACTTAAATTCTAGTAAAAAGCGCCATATAAAAAGCCAAGGATTCTAGCCTTGGCTTTTTTGTATCTATTCTCAAATTTTTAAACTAAAGTTGCTCCACCATCTACCAAGATGAATTCACCTGTGACATAAGAAGATGCGTCGCTAGATAAATATATGACAGTTCCATTCAATTCACCCTTGGCACCCGGTCTTCCCATAGGATTTATTTGACCGTAATAGCCTAAGAACTGAGGTGATTTAAACAAGGTGTTCTGTGTCATTTCTGTCTCGAATAATCCAGGTCCAATAGCATTTACAGTAATGCCGTATTTTCCATAACTATCAGCCATTCCGATAGTCAAACCTAAGACAGCAGATTTAGATGCGTTGTAAGCATGTCTTATAAATCTATCATCCTTATCTCCGACCACGGCATTGACGCTAGCTACATTTACGACTTTTCCATATTTTTGTTCGATCATATGAGGAATCACGTACTTGCTAAAGAGAAAATCAGATCTGACATTAGTATTGAAAGATTTGTCCCAATCTTCAACATTCAACGAATCGACTCCGCCTCTCACTGCAATTCCAGCATTATTCAGCAAAATATCGATATGACCAAAAGCTTCTATTCCTTTTTGAACAGCATTTTTTATTTCATCTTCAACCGTAGCATCGCATTTAACAGCTAGACATTTTCTTCCCAAGGCTTCTATCTGCTTCTTTACTTCCTCTAATTTTTCGATACGTCTAGCACAGATGATGACATCAGCACCATACTCAGCATATGCAACAGCCGCAGAAGCTCCAAGTCCGCTACTGGCACCATTGACCAAAGCTACTTTTCCAGTCAAATCAAACAAATTTTTCATAACTACCCTCCATTACCTTGAAATTATAAAGAAGATTTAAGGAAGTTGTCATTCAAAAATGATAAAGGAGGTATAAACCTATATCATTTTGATAAAAACTTGAATGAATTTTTTAAAGAATCATCATTTTTCAAATCAATCTTTGTAAATATTCTTTCGAGTTTAGTAGTCGTATGGAAGATAAATCTGTTAGATAGATTAGAAATAAAAGATAGAATCGGATAAGAGAATATGAATAAGAAGAGCAACCAAATCCACGCTAGTGGAACTTCACCGGATAACCAGTAAAGGCATGAATTTTTTCCAAATAATAGGATTGGTTTCATTCTTACATCCTTAGGCACACTATCGACTCCCAAGAAATAATTAGGAATCAATAACAAGAAGAATAAGACACAGAATACTACTACTCCAAATGCGAAGATTCTAAATTTATTCAAAGGCATTATTGTCTTCAAAAGAACCGCAAATGATGCTATAACACAACTCAATATTGCTAATGGCTCCTCTAAAACAATTATATTTCTATAGAAATCCTGGCTAGAGATTGAACCGGATAGAACTAATGAATTATAAAGTGTTTGAAAGTCGTTGTAGCTCAATTTACTACCAGAATCATATTTGATTTCTTCCATCAAAGTAGCACCATATCTAGTCTCGACTATAGCATATGGAATAATATTAGTGAATACTAAACTCTGTACAGTCACTACGACAACCAATAAAAATAAAGAAGAAGGAATAGACTTAGATAAGACATTAGTGAAGAATTTCCCTTTTATCTCATCATTAGTATCTTCAAGTCCTAATAGGAATCCACCTAAACCTGTAATGAACCAAGTGACAAGATATAAACCTTCTATTGAATAAGGAAGATGACCGAACAATGGCGAGAAAGCAGATAATCCTAAAGCCAAGAAAGACTTCATTAAGAACAATGTCGAACTTCTCTCGATATCGTTGACACTCTTCCTACCTTCTTTGATGATCTCTGGCATATGGATGAAAGAACCATCCATGATAGTGACATCAGCTACTTGCGATACAGCAGGAGCAGCTCCTTCATGAGAAATAGCGACAGAACAGTCACTAGCCTTACAAGCCAATAAATCATTGAGGCCATCGATGACCATGGTGACTTTTTTACCTTGTTTTTGAATAGCTTGAACCAGTAACTTCTTTTGCTCAGGTGTACACCTTCCAAATACGACTTTGTCTTTTATCAAAGTGGGTAAATCTTCATCTTTAACTCCGGTTAAATCTACATAATTTTCCGCGCCGACAAATCCCAATCTCTTTGCGATATACGAAGCAGTCAAAGGATTATCACCAGTAAATATTTTTAATTCGACATTAGATTTAATCAAATGCTCAATAGCATCTTTAACATGAGGTCTAATCTCATCAGACAAGACTAAATAACAAAGCGGAATAACCTCATTAGTTTTGATATTCTTTTTGACGAATACCATGATTCTATAGCCTTGTTTAGCTTTACTATCCATTTCTTTTAAAATGGATTTGAATGAATCATCGAGCAGGAAAGAAGGAGCTCCTAATGCAAATAAGAAATCAGGTTCATCTTCGAATACACATCCAGAATATTTAATTTTAGAATTAAATGGAACGATTTCCTTGGCATTAGGATTACTACCATCGTTCTTGAACTCCCTCCTCAATGCATTTATAGACTCTGAATTATCTGGAACCAAAGCTAATACACTCTTAAGTCTTTTAACAACATAAGAAGAATTGCTATATATACATTGAGTCGAATTTAAAACCATTTTTCCAGTGGTCAAAGTCCCTGTCTTATCAAGACAAACAACTTTGGAATAAGCCAATCCTTCGACTGCTCTGAGCTCCCTAATCGCAGTGTTTTTCTTATATAAAGAAATAATAGATAATGCACATCTTGTCGAAGTCAGTAAGACCAATCCAGTCGGGATTGCACCGACTATAGTAGTTCCAATCTCAACAGCGATAGATTGAATCGAGCTATTAGTAATAGTTAATCCGTGGGAAATTATATTTTGATAAGCTGTATAGCCAGTCACACAGGCAAAAGGGATTATCAATAAAGATAGCATCAATACAATGACATGTACTCCTCTAACCATCTCTGATTTAGGCTTCTCTTGTTTTTGAATTTCTTTCTTCAACTTATTGGAATAAGTCTTTTTACCTACAGCGGTTACTTTGATCTTTGCTGTTCCTTCATTCACAATAGTTCCACCCAAGACCATATCCCCTACAGATTTCTTCTTTTCTATTTGTTCACCTGTCAACATGGATTCGTTCAAAGCCAAAAATCCATCCAATATAATTCCATCCACTGGAATTTGTATTCCTCTTTCAACTAAGATCAAATCATTCTCGACGATGTCATCAGTCATTATTTCGACTATTTCTCCACATCTTAGCACTTTGATTTTAGGTGTATTTACAATTCTCAATTTATTCAACGTTCGTTTAGCTTTACACTCTTGATAAACTCCGATAATAAAATTAATGAATACTATGATCAAAAAAGCGTATTTGCTAATTCCAAATTCGCTATTACCAAATCCAACGCCTAAGATTAAAAAAGCAATGGCGACTCCGAACAGAATAATATTGAACCAATTGAATAAATTCTTTATGACTATAACAAAATAAGAGCTCCAAAAATCCCATATCGGTCTATTTGAAAGCTTATTCTTTATTTGAATTGATACTTCCTCATCAGAAAGACCATTCTTCAAAAGAAAGCTATCCTCAATGTTTAGAGATTTTTGTGGGTTCTTATTCATCTTAACCTACTTAATTTTTCTAGCTTGATTACAAGCGGCAACTACTTCCTTAACCTTATCGAATGAATCTATACGACAACCGCTGGCGCAAAGGTGTCCACCACCGCCGAATTTGACTGCTACTTGTTGGACATCATATGAACCATCACTTCTAAATTCGACTCTTATTTGACCATCGTTTTGCTCACAGAACGAAACCCAAATAGGATGATTATCTAACTGAGAGATTAAATTTACCTTGCTGCCGGCATCATTCTCAGTCATTCCTAATGGAAGATAATTTTCCTTATGAATTTCAACATAAGTCACCAATCCATCAAAGACAAAATGAGAATATACAAAAGATCTAAATCTCAAATCGACACTCTTTTGTTTATATAAATCCCTATAAATCGATTTGTAATCAGTTCCAGCTAGTATTAATTTTTCCGCTATTTCTAGAGTCTCTGGTTCCGAATCAAACTGAAATCTTCCAGTATCAGTAATGAGGCCGACAAATAAATAAGGAGCCGCTGAAGAAGGAATCTTTCCGTAGAAATCCAATAAGCATTTAGATAAGACCCAAGTTGCGCTAGGTGCATCTTCTACTCTATAGACAGGAAAATTAACTTCTGAAGATTTAATATGATGATCGACACAAACAATCTTCTTGGCTTTTAAGAATCTTTGATCCTCAACTCTATATGAGTCAGAGACATCGACAACAACAGCCAATGAATTTTCAATAACATCATCACCAATTTGATCAGCTTCTTCTATAAACGAAGGTAAGTAGCTTGGATGAGTTCCAACACCGTAGACTTTCTTGTCGGGAAATAACTCCATGATTGCATGTTTCATTCCCATGACACTTCCGACACAATCACCATCCGGATTCTTATGGCCGAAAAAAACAATAGAATCAGCTTCTTCTATCGCTTTAAAAACAATTCTTTCTTCTTCAGTTATCATTTTATATAGTCCTTTCTATCAAAGTGGTCTCTTCACTGACTCAACATAAGGTGTGGGCGTTGATCCACCAGCCGTCTTTAGGCCAAATTTTTCACCCCAGCCATTGAAATAATTCAAATATTCCTGGAAGTCATTATAGTGATTATAAGTATAGAATACAAAGTGAGTATTCACATCATTTTCGTACTGACTATTTTCAAAATAAGAATAACAAATTCTAGCAGCTCCTCTCACGATGGTTTTTCCATTGTTGTAGACTCTGACTGGATATCCGCTACCGGTATCAGTTCCGGTAGTTCCTATATCCATTTCATGATAGTCTATATTCACAATCTTACCATTATATTGTATCGATTGAGGCAGCTCCGGTTCATTAGGATATTTTGTGACATCATTAGAAAAGTAATTGTCATTTACTCTCAAGTATTTACCCCAACCATTGGAAGAAGGTCTAGTTTTTGTATTAGCCACTTGATTACTAGGAGTACTACCAAAGGCAAAGACATAAGCAGCTACTTGCTCTAGTGTCACATACGCTCCACCTTTAAAAATCTTATCTACTTCATTTCCTAAAGAATCCACGATCGTGTAAGCATTATTGTTTTCTGAATAGTATGAGTTTGAATTTCTAATAAATTTACCATCATAAGTCGGTCTATTAGAATCGATTGTAGGAGTAGCGATTTGTTCATCCAATGAACCAGACATGAAGTAATGCTGAGTTCTATATTTAGCATCAGAATAAGAAATTGCTTCCTTATAATTTGAATAGAAAACATTAGAACTTATATTCTCATAAGGATCGTTATCAGTTACGGTAAATAATAATTCTTTAGATGATTTATCACCAATCACAGCTTTGACTCCAAATGTTCCTGGATTAAGTCCTAATACAACATCGTTATCAACTTTTCCATAATCTTCACCGCTTGAAATGTAATACTCGGCATTTGGGTAGTTGCACACCAAGTTCACACTATCTCCTATATCGAGAGTTGTATTCTCAACAGATATAACTATTGAACCATCCTCTGGTTTCTCATCAGGAATATCATCTTTTTTTTCGATGACTTCAATATTGATGTAGTCTGCAAGATTCAAAGAAGGAACGCTGGCAAATATAATAGCTTCACCAATCATTAATCCTTGTACTTCACCACTTTGATCTACGGATACGATATCAGGAGAATAAGATTCCCATGTTATGTCCAACACTTTGTCTTGATCACCACCAATCAAAGTATAAGACAATCTCATTTTCTCACCTATTGTCAGTTTAATACTATCTTCGGTGATATTAAAAGAAGGGGTTACTGTGGCAGAAGAAGTTCTATCTTCGGTAGTTCTATCAGATTTACTTGTTCCTTTAAAGTCCAAATCACAACTAGCCAAAGATAAACTAATACAAGACAACAAAAACAATTTAATAAATTTCCTGTTCATAATCATTTTAAAAGCCGAATTATTTTATCATATTGTTCACAAATCAAAGTTTAACTTCCTTATAGGAAGATATAAACCATTTATACAAACTACATCAACGGACTCCAACATTGGAGAATGATGGCAAAGAATCTAAAGAAAATATTATGTTTTTTAGCTGACTCTGGTTTGATTAGAGTTGATTTCTCAAAGGATTTTTGAAAATCTTCATTAACATCTCTAATGATTTCTTTATCATCAGTATAAACTGCACTTTCAAATTGTTGATAAAAGCTACGCATATCTATATTGATAGAACCCATGATGGTTTCATCATCGGATAACATAACTTTTGAATGGACAAAGCAGTTGTTCAATGTATAAATCTTTATTCCATACTTGAGCAACGCTTCGGCATTTGCCATACTGACCATATAGACCAAGGGTTTATCGGGAACATCTGGTAAGATGATTCTTACATCTACTCCACTCATAGCTTTGTTCTTCAAAACATCATAAATAGGATCATCTCCGACAAAGTAGGGTGTCATTATATAAAGTCTCTTCTTGGCACTCATCATCAATTTGAGGTAAGCATTCTTACCGATAGGAACAGGATAATCCAATCCGTCGACATAAGGAACTACCAAAGACTTTGATTCTTGTTTCTCATAAAGTTTCATGAATTGACTGAAATCTTCGTGTTTTCTACTAACAAACTCATAATGCCTTAAAAAATCTAGAATCATTCTATCGACTGCTTCTCCTTCGACTTTAATACCTTCGTCTTTCCAATATCCGTACATTCTCTTTTCATTCGTATATTCATCAGCTAAATTAGCACCACCGGTATAAGCCACCTTACCATCAACAATAATATATTTTCTATGGTCTCTATAATTTTGACCAAATGTAAGTATTGGAGTAAGTTTATTAAAAGAGTAAACATGAATTCCCATCTTAATCATTCTAAAATAAGTTTTATCTTTTAACTTAGCGTGGCTACCAAATGAATCATAAATGATTCTAACTTCCAATCCTTCTTTAATCTTAGGCTCGACCAAATTTAAAATTCTATTCAATAATCTTCCATCAGAGAAAATAAAGAACTCTATGAAGACATACTTCTTGGCATTTGCTATTTGTGTCAAAACATCATCGAAGAGCTTGGCACCCGTATCAAAATAAGTCAATTTAGTGTTTTGATAAGCTTCAAATCCTCCAGCATTCTTCAAATAAGCAGCTACTTCATTATCATTTTCTACACCTTTAGGAATCCACTGCTCTGTTCTATCAAATATCTTTTGATATTTTTTCTTATCGCCTCTAAAAAACAATTTATCGCTAGCTAGTATGTACACTATAAAACTAACTGGGAAAAAGACTAGCAAGAATAAAATCCATACAGTCTTACTCAAAGAATTCTTATCACTTACGATAACACTAAGTGCACATAAAATAGATAAAACAGCAGTGATCACCAAGTACCAGACAAAGACTTCGGCAACCCATATGCTCAACAATATAAGAATAGCAACTTGGGCTAATATAAGTATGCCCAAAAAACCTAATCTTAAAAGACCTATGAAATTTGAATCGGTCTTTATCTTAAATATCTCCTCTTGTTTACGAGGAATTCTTCTAATACTTCTTCTCATAATCAAGGCCTAACCTTTCTTGTATCTTCTATTATTCTTTTTCTTTCTTTGACTAATGATTTAAACTCTGTATTAAATTTCTTGTTCTCCATCTTAAAAGTAGGAATACAAAAACAGGGACATAAGATAAAGAAAACTCCAGAGAGAGAAAGAAGAAATATGGATGCATATAAAGGTATTCCTTCCGGGTATCCAAAATAAAAACAAAGACCTAAGACCAAACAAACGATAAATAGCAAAGAAAAGCTAAGGGCGAATATCTTAGTCCATTGATGTTTCTTAACCTTGGCTTTATTTAATTTTTTTACATTGCTTTCAAATTCCACTTCAAGCAATTGGAGTTCTTCCTTATTGTCAATAAAGTGATCTCTTTCAAAAACAATATGATATGTTCTATGAAAGATAGCATCCCTTTTTTCCGAAGAAATCTTCCATCCAAAAACTGAATAATAATACTTGACTTCTTCCAAACTAGAGACATCAACCATCAAAGATATCGTGTCGTTCTCCATGCCTATCTCTTTCAAGGCTTCTTTTAAATTCTTTTCCATAGTATTTATTAATATATACGAAAGTTAAAAGAAATGAATATAATAATTTTAATTAAATAAAGGGTATCTGCAATCGATAGATAAATCGAGTTAAATAAATGGTAATATACTACCGATTTACAGACAGATTATGGAAAAGAAAATTAAATATTCGAAAGAATTAAATTTCAACTCAGAAGCTAAAAGAAATTTTATCGATTATATAAAAAAAGAAAAAAGAACCTTTGATGAGTATCCTTTAAATGAAATCGACAGTCTTATATTTGCTTGGATAAGTTATCTTCAAATTCCTAAGGATGTTGTAAAAGAATTAGATTCAAACCCTATAAGCCTAAACAAACTTCTATCAAAAGAAAAAGTAATAAAAAACATTGATAAGCTTTATAAACCAAAGAAAAGCCATGAATTTTTCAAAGCTATAAAGGAATCTAAAAGATTCAAAGATATAACAATCTGTGACTTCGTATCAAAAGAGAATTTAAATAATAATCTTCAATACGGAAGTACATTGTTTCATCTTCCTGACGGCATAAAAGTCATAGGATACAAAGGAACTAATTCAACGATGAATGGATGGAACGAAGATCTTGATATGTGTTTTGAATTCCCCATTCCTTCTCAAGGAGAAGCCTTGATTCAAACCACTAGAATCATGAACAAATATCCTAATTCCAAGTTCATATTAACAGGTCATTCAAAAGGCGGAAACTTAGCAGTTTATTCGGGAACATTCATAGATGAAGAGAAACAAAAAAATATTATTTCCATATATTCACATGACGGGCCTGGATTTCTAAAAGACTATGCCGAAAAAGAAGAATATTTAAGAGTCAAAAATAAAATCCATAAATTTATCCCACAATCTTCCGTATTTGGACTTCTCCTAGAATATACGACCAACTATAAAACGATTCAAAGCAATGGATTTCTAGTCTATCAGCATTCGCCTTTCACATGGTTAGTCGATATAAAGAAAAACATATTCATTCCATCACCATCTTTGACTAAAATTGCGACATTGTTTTCCAAAGCTACTTCTTCCTGGATGAATACATTTTCAATAGAAGAAAGAGAAAGAGCTATAAAACTAGTTTTTGGAATAATAATGGATAACAAAATTCAAACCTCAAAAGATTTGAAAAAGCATATTCCACAAGTGATTATTTCAATATCTAAACTAGATGAAAGCGATAAAGAATTCGTCAAAGAAGTACTGAAAGCATTCTTTAGTGCTGGAATCAATCAAGTTAGTCATGAAATAAAAGCAAATCCAAAGATAAAGAAAAATAAAACTAAAAAATCCGGAAATTAATTTTCCGGATTTTGTTTACTTGGTCTTGATGTAAAGTCTCTTGGTCTTGGAGCATTCGTAGGCATAAGCACGAATGATTCTTTCTCCTCCGGCCAAAGAGAACTTAGCAGCAGGCTCCTTTTGAGGACCTACTTGGATGATATGAATTCCATAGTTTGTCTCTACAGCAATCCAATCGATATAATTCAAATTAGCGGTTGAATGATTAGGAACTGAAACAGTCCAGTTGTTCATCATTCCATGTTCGATGACAGGAGTAAATGCTTGTTCTTGTTCAGCTTGCTCATCGGATTTGTTGATCTCATACATAACTCTTCCATCAGAAGTTAATTTTGATCCGTATTCAGACAATTTGATGACGACATCCTTACCATCTTTGCTCTTCAAAAAACGTATTTTTTCTTCATTGCTAGCCATATCCTTTACCTCCGCATAATGCTTATTTAATTTTAGGCTAATTTCATTAAAATTAAAATGGTTTGCCTGATAAATTTATAAAAAAATATATAAATTTCATCAGCCTGAAATTAAAAAACAGTTTGACTGCTATACCCTACCCCCGTATACTATAGATGTAAGGAGAGACAAATTATGGAAACTAAAGAGAAAAACTGTTGTAGACAGACAAAGAGAGATGAGGAAGATAAAAGACAAATAATAATAAGGCTTAATAAAATAATAGGTCAGATGAACGGTGTGAAAAAAATGATAGAAGATGATAGATATTGTTTTGATGTATTATCTCAATTATCTGCTATAGATAAAGCTATAGGTAGTCTATCCAGCAAATTGATTGATCACCATCTACATACATGTGTCGTTGATGACATTAAAAAAGGTGATCTAAAAACTGTAGATGAATTGGCCGAATTATTTAAGAGATTTAATTGAATATGAAGAAAAAATTTAATGTTGATGGCATGGTCTGTGCATCATGCCAGGCCACAGTAAAGCATGCAGTCGAAACAATAGATGGAGTTAAAAGTGCGGATGTTTCATTGATCAACAATAGGATGATTGTCGATTATTCTACTAAGAAAGTCGATGAGAATATAATCATATCAGCTGTTCAAAAGTCTGGTTATGATGCTTCTATCTATGAAGAAGAACCATATCAAATGATGTTGAACAAAAGAAATAAAGAATTAAAAAAGAAAAAAATAAATCTAATAATCACTTTGGCATTCGTCATATTATTGATGATTTTTGCAATGGGTCCAATGATTGCAATGGAATGTGGTGGAGTGTTTATAACAAACAATCCATTCATCTTAATTCCAATACAATTAGTTCTATTAATTCCAATATTAGTTTTGAACTTCAATTACTTTACCAGTGGCACAAAAGCATTGATAAGCTTGCACCCAAATATGGATTCACTAATATCTATAGGTAGTTTAGCTGCAATAATATACGGATTATATGTTTTCATTAAGATTATTGTTTTACAAGTACAAGATTCATTCTCTAATATGGAAGAGATTCATAAACTTGGAATGAATCTATATTTAGAAAGTGCAGGAACAATCTTAGGCTTAGTAAGCCTTGGAAAATATCTCGAGTCAAAGTCGATAAATTCCACATTAAATGCCATAGGTAAAATGATGAAGCTAATACCTGAAACAGCCTTTGTTATGATCGATGGAATTGAAATTAAAACTAAGATTAAAGATATAAAAATCGGAGATATCATCTCTGTAAAACCTGGAGATAGAATTCCATTAGACGGAGTAATCATATCTGGAAATGGCGATATAGATGAGTCATCTATAACAGGTGAATCAGTCCCAGTCTTTAAGAAAAAAGACTCCAATGTTATATCTGGCACTTTAAATACTAATGGTAGTTTTTTGTTTAAAGTAACCAAAATTGGAAAAGATACGACTTTAAATAAAATTGTTGAATTGGTCTCTCAAGCTAGTGATTCTAAAACCAAGATTACGCAGTTGGTAGACCGGGTTTCTCTATATTTTGTGCCCGTTGTTATTATCTTGAGCATTATCACTTTTGTCGTTTGGGCTTCTATTCCACCTAATGATATATCTTTAGCATTCAACTTCGCAATTTCAGTCTTGGTCATATCATGTCCTTGCTCCTTAGGATTAGCGACACCAGTAGCATCATTGATAGGAGCAAAACTAGGAGCAGAGAATGGAATCCTCATCAAGTCGAATCAAGATTTCTATGAGTTAAACAACGTCAACTGTATTATCTTTGATAAGACAGGAACTATTACAACTGGTAAAATGACAGTTCAATCCATTAATATTCCAAAAGATGATTTAGATCATTTATTGTCTTTAGAATCCAATTCTAATCATCCTATTTCAAAAGCATTGGTCGATTATTTAAATAATCAAAATATCAATGGTAATGATAATCTTGTCTCTTTTGAATATAAACCAGGATTAGGACTTCAAGCTATTATCGATGGTCATATTTATAAATCTGGAAATATAAAATTTATAAATCCAATTTTAAAAAAAGAAGAAAAAGAATTAATAGATTCTCTTTTGAATAAGGGACAAACAATAATTTATGTATCAAAGGATGATGAGTATATAGGTTATTACTCAGTATCAGACACCATTAAGGAATCTTCTAAAAATGCAATTGAAATTCTAAAGAAAAAAGGAAAAAGGATTATTCTATTGACTGGTGATAATGCTAAATCTGCATCTTATTTCGGATCACTAGTCGGAATAGATGAAATTATAAGCGAGGTCAAACCCGAAGATAAATTAAATGTTATTTCAAACCTTCAAAAAGAAGGATTGAAAGTTGCAATGGTCGGTGATGGAATCAACGATTCACCTAGTTTAATAAAATCAGATGTAGGAATTGCAATAGGTGCCGGAAGTGATATAGCCATAGATTCTGCATCGATAATTTTGATAAAGAGTGATTTGATGGATGTAGTTAAGTCTATGGAGTTAAGCAAAAAAGTAAAGAATAAAATCAAGACAAACTTATTCTGGGCTTTCTTCTACAATTCAATTGCAATTCCATTTGCCGCAGGAATCTTATATTTTCCTCCTATTTATTTTGCTTTGAATCCAATGATAGCTTCCCTATGCATGGCATTTAGTTCAATTACTGTCGTATTGAATTCATTGTCACTAAACTTGGTGAATTTTGCGAATTTTAAAAAAATAAGTTAAACTAATACCAAGTCCATTTTATATAGCATTTTTATAATAAGACTCGCTCGAAAAAAGAAGTCAAATAAAAATGTTATCAGTTTTGATGAGTGCTTTTTTATGCTTTTCAACAATTGTCGGAAATATCAATTATTAAGCAGTCGTATCTAGTTTATTATTCTTCAGTAAGTTCAAATCGATGACTTTGCTATTACCAAGGTCATCGATTTTTATTTGAACAACTGCTAGATTTGGAATCGGTGTCTTGTAATTATATAGCATTGGATTTATGTCTATCAAAATCGACTTCAATACATTTGAATGAGTTACTAAGACTAATTTGGAATTCTTATAATTCTCAATCAAATTCTTATACCCTGAATCGACTCTTCTAAGCAATGATGCATTCTTTTCAAAACCATCAGCATTTTGTAATGAAGGGTTATCGTATATTTCAGAGATATTATCAAAATGAGTTCCTTCCAAAACCCCGAAAGATCTTTCTTTAAATTCATCCATCGTTTTAATGGACTTATCAGTTTGATTCAATTGATATCTGATAATCTGTGATGTTTCCACAGCTCTTTTTAGAGGAGAAGACAAATAATAATCGAAAGAAATCCCTTTTTCTTTCAAGGCTGCTCCTAATTCAAAAGCCCCTTTTTCTCCTTCTGTAGAAAGAGGAATATCCTTTTGACCTTGGATGAGTTTATTCAAGTTATAAGACGTTTCACCATGCCTAACTAGATACAGGTCGATCATTGAACAGCTCCTTTATCATTATTAGATTGCAAGTTAGCAACCTTGTTCTTCTTTTTAGAATGTTCTTCTTTTTTCTTTAAATAATATCTATAAATAACATATAAATAGGGCATGCCCAAATTAGTTTCTATCAAAGAATCTATCAGCAATGTAGGAATAGAAGCTGAATTCCATTCTCTAATTCCATATAGAAGGAATGCTCCTTCCCATGCAAATTGAACACCTATTCCAATTAAATTCAACCATAGAATATTCACTCTTTTTTCTTTGGGTACCATAAAGTCATAGATAATCAAAGCCAAATATCCTATAGCTAGGATTATAGCCATAGGACCATGGTAAGCAGTAGTTGTCCTATATGTAACAATATTTCTACTTCCACCAAGTTCGGATATTGCAGGGCATATAAGCCACCATCCAATGACTAATATCAACCATAATTTCAAATCTTTATCTTTACTTATACAAAGCCATAAAAGACTAAAATTAGTTATTCCACTAGATAATTCATGCCATAACAAATACATGGCATATCCTAATTCCGAAGCATATTCACCATTAAAAATAACTACTCTAGAACGACTGACATGATAGAAGAAAACATAATCTACAATGTAATAAACGACACCAAATATCAATCCAATAATTGCAGCATCTTTTCTTTTCTTATAAAACAAGAAACATACATAGAATATAACAAAAATACTATCCAAGATTATATAAAGAAGATTCAAGCTTCTACCTGGAGTTATATTTAAATCCATATTCGCTATTCCTTATAAGTTCCTATCATACATTGTTATTGGTCACTTCTCAAGCATTCCACAGGTTTCTTCTTGGCTGCTTTCAAGGAAGGAATCAAAGCAGAAATCGTCGTTAAAACAACGGCTAATAAAACTAAAACTATCGGATGCCACCAGGCCATATCGGCAATATTTCCTACGTTATAGCTAGGATAGAATGTATTTACCAATGCGTTTATAGGGAAAGTTAATATATAGGTCAAGAAACACCCCAACAACCCACCTACTAATCCAACTATAAAGCTTTCAGATTCAAACACCCAACCTATGTCTTTTTGCGAAGCACCTAAGGATCTTAAAAGTCCGATTTCCTTCTTTCTTTCAAGAACAGACATGTTGGTAACACTAATACATACGATACCCGATCCTATTAATGTGATAACAGCAAATACCTCCAATATGATGTTAGTCATATCGATAGCTTGACCGATATCTTGAGTCATATCCCATGTAGTATCAGTAAAAGCTATGACTTCACTCTTGTCCTTTGCGTGATATGGATCTCCGCCTTCTATCGTATTGTCATACTTGGAATAATCGTTAAACTCATTGAGTTTTTCAATGACAACCTTAGCTTCTGATATAGAATTTGGAAGTAAGACAATTGTAGAAACATTCGCCTGAGCATAAGCTAATTGACCTAGAGCCAAGACTTTATTGTAATAAGATTCGACATCCTCTTTAAGGAAGTCGCTGACCAATCCTCTAAGGAAGGATTCAATTGCAGTAGTATCTGTTAAAGTGATTCCTTTGAGTTCATCAGTAGTGAAATCTAAGCCTAAAGAATTCGCAGTAGTGAAATAATTCTTTAAATTAGTATAAGCTTTAAACTTATACAAATATCCATCTGTATAGTTATTGACATCATATGGATTAGATGGATTGAAGTTGCTCGAATAAGTAATATAGCCAGTGAAATATTTTTCCAATATTTCCTGTAATTTTGAATAAGTAATTTCTTCCTTTAACTTGTTGCCATCAAAGAATTCATTAGATAACTCTTTTGCCATATCGATGGATGATATCTTATCCTGTTTTATATAATCACCGGATATAGAATCATATTTGTATGGAGTCTTTCTAACAAAGGCATTTTTGAAATCATCCAGCATCGAAAAGGATTGGTTAAATGATCTAATCGTTTCTAATAGTCCATTCTTTTCATCAGTATTGCTATCCTGAACAAATCCTATTCCCGAATTCATAATACCTTTCTTTATCGTCTTCTTAGGTCTTATTATTCCGACTATCTTAGCTGTTACACCAGTCTTATCTGATTCGTTAGGATTTTCATTAGATAGTTGCTTAGTAGTCTTTGGATAGTATCTATTGATAGTCTTTGTTTTACCATCATCATCTTCTATATTTTCAAAAGAAGGAAAAGCTGTATTTTTAACATCGCCATGGAAATCAGAAGCTTTCACATAACAGTCATCAATACTGAATATTTTATATTCCTTACCGAGAATTTTATCGAAGGTGACAGGTTTTACATGAGTAGTTAAAGTTGCATCATAGACATCTTCTTGGGTATCAAAAGGATTATAAAATCCTAATTCTTTTAAAGTTTTAAAACTAACGGCATTTCTATAATCTACAATCATTACAAGTTCATCTTTAGATGTAGGTAGTTTTCCAACTAAAAGATCATAATTCTCTTCATAATTATTTATCAAAGGATGAAATACTGTATTGGCTACTGCTGAATTTCCACCAGTTCCACTAGACATAATAGAGCGCATAGATACATTTACTGTTTTAAAACCACTATCTCCATCGACACCTGAATTCTCAATATTCAAGCTACTTGGATAGGATGTTATGACTTTCAAAGAATCATCTTCGCTTCTCTTCATTTTGTAATCAGTCAAAATACCATCATTCTTCAACTCTTGCAGGTAGTTATAAAACTTATCAGTAAAGTTGTTGTATTTATAAGTTTCAGTTCCAGTGGGTGAATAAGTAGGATAGATAGAATCATCGCTGGGATATTCTTTTGTTTGGTTATAGTTAGACCAAGAAGCTCCGGCAGAAGAAGTAGAATAAGCATTGATCACTATAGGTGCATTAGATCCAGTTACTTGATTGACTCTGTTTACATAAAGGCCAAAACCGTTTGCCAAAGCTAAAGAAAATCCCAAAGCCATGATTCCAAATGTTGTTGTCAAAGCCACACTCATAGACCGACCCAATCTATTTACTGTATGTCTTACACCAGTTTTTATAGCACCAGCAAAACCCAATCCAACTTTCTTTTTCTTTTCATCGCTTATAGAATTTTCTAAATTATAGCCTTCGATTGCATTTGTATCTGATATGACTTTACCATCTGATAATCTTATGATTCTATCGGTATATTGCTTAGCTAGTTCCTCATTATGAGTTACCATGATAACAAGTCTATCCATGGAGATAGACTTCAATATCTCCATGACATCCCTACCGGATTTCGAATCCAATGCACCTGTAGGCTCATCAGCTAATATTATTGATGGATTTCCCACTATCGCTCTAGCAATAGACACTCTTTGACATTGACCGCCTGACATTTGATGAGGCTTATTGTCAGCTTTATTCTCAAGACCAACTTTCCTCAATGCGGTTCTAGCAAGTTTATCGGCAGATTCTTTTCCTACTCTTCTTATATCTAAAGCTATTTTAACATTGTTCAAAGCATTCATCTCAGGGAGCAAATTATACTCTTGAAAAATAAATCCTATCTTAAAGTTTCTATAGCTATCGAAATCATTAGTCGAAAAAGACGAAGTGTCCTTCCCATCGACTATCATATTTCCACTAGTAGGTCTATCCAATCCTCCTAAAATATTGAGTAAAGTAGTTTTACCACAACCAGAAGGACCTAAAATAGCGACAAAACCTTTCTCACCAAATGACAAAGAAACACCATTTAAAGCGTGAAAGACCTCACTACCTTGACCATAATCTTTAACTATATTTTTTAATAGGATCATGTCTTTTTCTTCCCTAAATAATTTTAATTTCAAGTTATTTAAATACAAATTAAATTATATAGGTTTCAACAAAAATAATGATATACTAATTATAGATTTGAAAATGAATTTCATTTTCTAATGGAGAATAAAATGATAGATTTAAAAGATATAACATTCGCATATACGGATAAAACTATATTGAATAATATTAATTTACATATAAATGATGGTCAATTTGTCGGATTGATAGGTCTTAATGGTGCAGGTAAATCGACATTATTAAAAATTATTCTAGGAATTAACAAACCACAAGCCGGAAAAGTAACAGATACATTCAAGAAGAAATCATTTGTCAGTCAATTGACAGGTAATTCAGACTTTATTTTTCCAGCAACTGTAACCGAAGTCGTATCACTAGGTCTTAAATTTAAGCCGTTCTCTTTCATCACAAAGGAAGACAAGCATAAAATTAAAGACATGCTGACAACTATGGGCATCGACAAATACGCAAATTCATCAATCAGTGAATTATCAGGAGGTCAGCAGCAAAGAGTAAGGCTTGCAAAAGCCCTAATATCAGATCCAGACCTATTGATTCTTGATGAACCTACCACCGGTATGGACGAAGATGGAAGAAAAGAATTCTTAAATTTAATAGAAGATATGCATACTAAAAGAAATATGACGATAATAATTGTCAGCCATGCTTTAGAAGAACTGAAGAATGTCGATTCATTATATAGACTTCACGAAGGAAAGATAATAAAAGAAGAAGGCGACTGTCCTATTCACGAAAAGTAAAAAACACATCATTTCGATGTGTTTTTTAATAACTATGAATATCTAAATCAATCTTTTCTTTCTTTTCTTTATCTTTCTTTGGGCGAGGATTGTTGTATCCAATATAGTAAATATCAATATAAGAACAATAAAGGCAAGCCAAATAAAAGAGAGATGTCAAGCTAGGTAGAGAAGCTATAAATATAGAAATTAATGCACCGTTAGCACCTGCGATTATAAAACTCAGTACAACAGAGACTAAATTTAAAATTAAAACCACGGAAAACAAATTAGCAATGACACCTATTCGTCTTTCGAAGTTATTTTGAAGATATCCATATGATCCTTCGCAAAGTATAAATACCCAAGCCAAGGAAACTATAAATGACAAAACGTAAGAGATGATCAAGGTAGCACCACTATCGACTATCATAAACATTCCACTGACTCCGGAGACAAAATTGGATACAGCTAAATATATTCCAGATAGAAATACGATTAATTTTTGCATTCTAGCATTATTTCTAGCTCTGCCGAAAATCATCATGAATACTCCAACTAAATAGACAAATATTCCACTCAAAAAAATCCTTAAAACATCGAATACATCAGTTGTATTATCGACACCTTGCACCAAAGATAAGATAAAGACTGCACAATAACAAACCAAGCAAAGAATACCAAAAGCAGGTATTAACCAAGAAGAATTCTTCTTTATGAAATTATATATTTTATTCATAAATCCTCCAAACAAACGCCTTTAAACTTTACAACTAAGTCCAATTCATTAAAAGAAAATACAAAAAGAAACCTAATCAGAAAAAAATAAACACAAAAATAGAGAAGACAAAAGCCTTCTCTATAAATGAGAACAAATACTATTACTTAGCCTCAGCAACAGGGAGGACGACGGAATTATAAAGTTTCCACATCTGTCCCTTTTGACGATTGCCGGTGTTAGGCTTTTGAATTCCCATACGAACAGAACGATCGATGAGTGAGATAGCATGTTGGAAATCAGCATCGAGAGTAGCTCTCTCAACCTTCTTCTCGACATCTACACGAACTTTCTTCATAGCAGTACGGACCTGTGACTTGTAAGATTTATTACGAAGACGGTTCTTTTCGTTGGTGAGAATATCCTTTTGTTCAGACTTGATGTTTGCCATAGACTAAAAATTATCCTTTCAAATAAGCGTGTTGTATATTACAACAATTAAAGAATATTAGCAAGTTTTATTAATATTTGAAAGCCCTTTTTTAATCGTGGTACGATTTTTTAGCTATGTAATTCATCTAACCGATATATCCAATCGACAATATATGATAATATTTAACTGAAAGAGGATTATTCCATGGAATTAAAAGATTATATCGATTCGACAATTCTTAAAGCCGAAGCTACCAAAGAAGACATCGAAAAACTTTGTGCTGAAGCAAAAGAGTATGGTTTTAAATCTGTTTGCGTCAATCCTTGCTATGCATCATTAGCTAGCAAACTATTGAAAGGAACAAATGTCGGTGTTGCAGTAGTCGTAGGATTTCCATTAGGTGCCACACTTCCCAGCGTGAAAGCATTTGAGGCAAAATCAAGTATCCTAGAGGGTGCTACCGAAATCGATATGGTAATAAATGTCGGAAAATTGAAAGACAAAGATTATGACTATGTAGAAAATGAGATCAGAGCTGTAAAAAACGCAATCGGAAACCATGTTCTCAAAGTGATCATCGAATGTTGCTTATTGACTGACGAGGAAAAGGTCAAAGCTTCTGAATTGACTGTAAAAGCTGGTGCAGACTTTGTAAAGACCTCCACCGGTTTTTCAAAAGGTGGAGCCACTGTCCACGATGTCGAACTGATGAGAAAAACTGTCGGACCCGATTTTGGAGTCAAAGCCGCTGGTGGTATAAGAACCAAGCAAGACATGGAAGATATGATCAAAGCCGGTGCTACTAGAATTGGCACATCTCATGGTGTAGATTTAGTCAAGTAATTGTTATTAAAACAAAAAGCCTTAAGCTCATCGGCTTAAGGCTTTTAATATTCACTTTTAAACAACAGCTTAATTAGTTTGACTGACCATTAGAAGAATCATCTATAGGTTTTCTAGGAGAAGGTAAAGTAAAGTTAGGAAGCTTAGGCTTAATATCAGCTGTTTGATCCTTGGAGGAATGGATTCTAGTAGATGAAGCATTAGCTGCTCTATTTTGGCGAGCCAAACTTCTTTGAGCACATGATCTATCTGCTTCATCGGCATTTCTCAATTCACAGATTACCAAAGGTTCTTTATCGGTCATCTTTTTGATAAATCTAGTCATCTTATCGGATAGTTTTTTGGCCATTACTTCCATCGATAATCCATGGGTGTCTTTAACCAAAGTGTCGAGAGTAGAGATAAAGTATCTGGATACTTCACTTACAACATCAGATGCATCTTTCAGATAAATAAATCCGCGCATTTGGATATCAGGATTAGATAACAACTTTTTGTCTTTCAATGAAATCAAGCATCCCATCAATACGACACCGTCGCTGCTCATAGTAGCTCTTTCATCCAAGACATTACCTTTTACTTCTCCGACAGTAGAACCATCAACTACGACATCAGAAACGTTGACCTTCTCTGGTGCAGGTATGAATTTTCCATTCTCGTCAAACTTGAGGAACATGCCATTATCATAAGCAAAGATATTGCTGTGATTAAGACCTATCTCCATATTGACTGCCATCTTAGCATTACCCATTACTTGACGGAATTCACCTTTTACAGGGAAATAGAATTTAGGGCGTAATAATGTCAACATCATCTTGAGATCCTCTTCCTGAGCGTGCATAGAAGCTATATCGCGTCTTGTCAAATTCTTTACGTTGGCACCTGTAGCATACACTGTATCCAAAGCCTCAGTGTGCTGAATTTCAGTTTCAGGAACTGAAGGACAGGCCATGACAAATGCGTCTGAATTTGAAATCTTCAAGCCAGGAATTCCGCCGTAACATAATTCCTTGATATCGGAGAATAACTTCAATCCAGATTCAGTCAAAATAATAATTCTTTCATTAACTGGTACCGAAGCTATATCTCTCAATTCAAAATAATTGCTGTCAGGTATTACCAAATCACCACAAGCATTGAATGACTTTTTGAAAGAAGCCAATGTTTGATTAGCGAAACAAATCTTCTTATCATTCTTGACAGCTAAATCGATAACTTCTTGAATGTTGTAGAAGTTTTGAGTGTAAAGAGCTATGAACAACTGGCCTTTCATATTCCCAACCATATCTTGAATATGAGGAGTCAATCTATGTTTAGGAGAGGCAGAGCCAGGTGCCAAGGCTTTCAAAGACTCGCTCATCAAAAGCAATGTTGGATTAGCCTCAGCAATCTTGCAAAGTCTAGGAAGATCGAAAGAGAATCCTCTGACATGGTTATAATCAGATATGAAATCTGAAGTGAATACGATGTTTCCGACTTCTGTACGAAGAGCGAATCCAAACGAATTAGAAATGCTATGAGTTGTCGCAAAGAAATCGAAAGTATGACCAGCTATGACAACAGTGGAAGAAGGATATACTGATATAAAATGATATGTTTGGAAACGACGGAATTTCTTTCCGTAGTCCATTCTAATCATATTTATAGTTGTGCTTGAAGCATAGACAGGAACATTGATCAAGTTCAAAAGATATGGTAATGCACCATATTGATCGTCGTGTCCATGAGTAATGATCACTGCTTTAACTCTATCCTGATTCTTTCTTAAGTAATCAAAATTTGGAATTAAGAAATCAATTCCGGGATTGTTGACTGAAGGATACTTCAATCCACAATCGATAACAAATATATCTCCGTCTACTTCAATACAATAGCAATTTTTGCCATTTTCATTAAGGCCACCTAGGGCGACCACTCTTATTTTTTCCATTAGAAAACTAAGTCTCCTGATTTAAGGTAAGACACGAGGTCTCATTTTCTATTAATATAATAAAAAACAAGTTAATTGACAATAATTATTATAATAAAAGCACTTTATTTTGTTTTGTTTTGATCTACACCAATCCAAGACAAAGCAATAATGGAAGGTCCAGTATGAACTCCAATAATAGGGCTTATTCTTCCAACTACTATATCTAAGTCTTCGGATACATTCTTTTTCAAAGATTCAATCAAGATATCTGCTAAGTTTTTCTCCAATCCATAAGAGACATATATTTTCTTCTTCAAGCCATCTTCTGTGATAGTTGCCTTAACTTTGTTAGATAAAGTCTCTAAAGCTTTTCTAGTACCATGAGCCTTGCTTACAACTTGAAGCTTTCCTTCTAAGTCAACATCGAGAACAGGTTTGATATTCAAAGCACCAGCAAAGAATCCAGAGACCTTGCTGACCCTGCCACCATGAACCAAAGCCCCCAAATCATTGACAGCAAACCAAGTATAGATATGATTTCTCTCTTCCTTCAAAGTAGCTTCCAAATCTTCCATAGACAATCCTTGTCTATAAAGTCTAACGGCTTCATCAATCATCAAAGAATAAGAAGGAGCTACAGTTCTTCCATCGAATACGACAATCTTTCTATCGGGAAAATCAGCTTCTAGTTGAGATTTTGCAACCAAAGCAGATTGATAAGTTCCGGATAATCCTGAAGAGAAAGGACAAATGAAGACATCTTTTCCTTCCTTTAAAAATGGAGTTGAATAATTGATAAAATCAATAGGTGTGACCTGAGCAGTCTTACCATAGATCTTATCCGATTGATTCTTATAGAATTGATCTACAGAAAGTTCTCTATCATCCTGATAACGAAGATATCTTTTGCCTTCCATTTCAAAAGCTAAAGGAATTATGGTAACTCCGTTATCTTTATCATAAGAAGGCCCTAAATCATTACAACTATCAAAAATCAATTCATATGCCATAGACTAATTATCCTTTCAATTTTAAAACTTTTAATATTTTACTAGAAATAATGTATCTTAGAGAAATAAAAGTACATAAAATCAGCATTTTCATAAAATAAAGTCTATAATTTTAGGGAATCTAGAAGGTTTTACGAATATGAAAATAAATAAGACAAATGTCATGCGTATCTTAGATCAAGAGAAAACTGAATATACGCCTTTCTTCTATGAAGCAAATCCAAAATTGACAGGAGAAGAAATAGCAAAGATACTAAATGAACCTGTCGACACTGTTTTTAAAACATTAATTTGTCAGGGGAAAAGTCATTCATTCTATGCATTTTTAATTCCAGTTGCAAAAGAACTGGATTTAAAATCAGCAGCAAAAGCTTGTGGTGAAAAGGAAGTCCAAATGTTACCTTTGAAGGATTTGCTTCCTACAACCGGTTATGTACATGGTGGATGTTCGCCGATAGGTCTTAAGAAACATATGAAACATTATATTGACGATTCTGCATTATCTTATGATTACATTTTCTTCTCTGGAGGTAAAGTCGGTGCACAAGTAAAGCTGAAAACCCAAGATGCGTTAAAAGTAGCAGAGCTAATTCCAGCATCGATAAGTAAAGAGCCTGACCAATACTAAAAACTTATCGTAAATGTCGTCCCAATATCAATCTTGGAATCTACATTAATCTTATATCCATATCGTTGGCAGATATGCTTAACCATAGCCAAGCCTAATCCGCTGCCTTCTGCCCTTGCATCCGAACCCCTATAAAACCTTTCAAAAATCCTAGAAAGATCATTTTGTGGAATCCCAACACCACTATCTTTTACAATCAATTGATTCTTGTAAGGGTCGATAATGATGACTACACTCCCATATTCTTTATTGTATTTAATGCCATTCTCAATGAGATTTGCTAGAAGCCTCTCACAATCTCTTCTTTCCATTTCAACATACAAGGTTTGAAGATCTTTTATAATATTAATCTTCTTAACTAAACACTGTTCTTTAAACGAATTGCACACAACACTGGTCATTTCAGCCAAATCTATCTTTTCTCTGTTCAGTGGAACATTGCTTTCCATCTTTGCTAAGGAAAGCATATCCTTGAGCATTCCATTTAAAGTCTTAGCTGAAGTCAAGGCATCATTAGTCATCTCTCTTACTTCTTTTTCATCAGTAACAACGCCATCTATTATCATCTCTAGATAGCCGATAACAGAAGTCAAAGGGGTTTTCATCTGATGAGATGCGTAGACCATAAAATCACGTTTTGTGTCTTCAATTCGTCTTTGATTAGTTACGTCATAAACTAAAATAGCTGTACCTTTTTCACCTAGTGCTTCTATAGAAATAGAATAAATAATGTTTTGAACATTCCAATCGAAAGATATTGATTGCTTTTGATTAAGGCAATCTTCAATCTTAGATTTTAAGTCCAATAAAATATTATCTTTTCCTTGCTCTTTTATGGAATAATAAAGTTTCTCAATTTCTTTATTCCTCAATAAAATGTTTCTTTTTGAATCCATTAGAATAAGTCCGTTAGGCATGGAATCTAGCAATGCGATAGTACGTTCATAAGTTTCTTTGATATCATTATCCATATTAATGATCTTGTTTGACGCTTCTTCTATTGTTGAAATCATCAAATCCAAATCTCCTTCATATAGATATGGATTTTCTAAATGACCATAAGAATTTCCAAGCTTGTTTAAAGAAGAGCCTAGCCTATTTATTATTTTTTTATTCTCAACGCAGACAAAGGCAATAAGGCATGAATCCGTTATAGTTACAATAGGTAATCCTATGGATAAAAAATAAAAACTGATTTTTTCATCATTAGGAACATCCATTTTTATATAACCATATTTGTTAGACTCAAACTTCATATATCCTTCATATCGATTGGGATTATAATCGATATAAGTGGTAAGGGACAATTTATCGTATCCCAAATTATTGAGAAAAGCTGAGTCAACAGTCTTTAAAATTTTACTATCATTGTCTATTACTAAATCTTGATTATCTTTTAAAAGAATCAAAGAATTATTTATTCTATCTATAGAAGAATTATGTGAGACACAAAATGAAGCTATAGAACCAGCTAGATAAAAAACATAACTGACTGATATTCCTACTATAGAAAGTTTAATATAATCCTTAATTTTCATCCTCAATTATTCCAACTTATATCCTACACCATAAACCGTTTGAATCAAAAGACCTTTTGAATCATTTAGCTTCTTTCTAAGCTCTTTTATGTGCATATCGATAGTTCTAGTCTCCAAAGCCTTGTTATCACCCCAAAGAATAGAAATCAATTGTTCTCTTGAGATGACATCGCCAATATTTTCCATCATAGTTTTTAATATGGTGAATTCTGAAGCAGTTAAATTCACCTCGTTTCCATTAAAAGTGACTCTATGTTGGTTGACATCCAAAACAAGTTCACCATATGACAAAACATTTTGTTTTGTCGTCCTTCTATAATGTGCATTGATACGGGCAATCAATTCCAAAATATCGAATGGTTTTTCGATATAATCATCAGCTCCTCTATCCAGGCCTTCAATTTTATCAGCGAGCATATTTTTAGCAGAGACTATAATGATATCGACATCATCACCACCTTCGCTTTGTCTAACCTTGGTTATCAAATCCTCACCAGTATAGTCAGGAAGCATTAAATCCATTAGAATCAAATTCGGTTTTGTTTCTTTGAAAGCATCTAAGAAACTTTGACCATTCAAGAAAGAATGAATGGAATATCCTTCCTTTACCATAGTCAAATTTATTATTCGAGAAATATTTACATCATCTTCGACACTATAGATTATATATTTTGATTTATTTAAAGAGTTGTTATAGCCACTCATAAAAGACTCTCCTAAATAATTACGCTATCCTTATGGAATCCATTCTTAATAAACACTACCCATTCAGCAATGTTAACAGCATGATCCACAATTCTTTCCAAGTATTTAATAATCAAGGTTTGATAGACGACATAAGCACCACTTACCTTTTTCTCACTATTTTCTTTGATGAGTTGATCCAAGATTGCATCGACTTTAGAATCGACTTCATTGTCTTGAGCAGCAATTTCCTCTGCTAGTTTAAAGTCAAATCTAACGAAAGCTTTAACTGAATCATCATACATCTTCAAAACATAATCGACAAATTCTTGAATCAAGTCTTTATCCTGTCCTTTCTCACCCAAGACTTTAATCTTATCTGCATCTTCCTTTATATCCCTAGCATGATCACCGATTCTTTCTATATCAGTTACAAGTTTAAGACATCCAGTAACTCTTCTAAGGTCAGTAGCATATACTTTTTCTCTAAGCAAAATTGAAAGACACCAAGCCTCAACATTTCTTTCACAATCATTTACTAAATGATCGTCGATCTTTGTATCAAAAACTATCGATTCATCAGAAAGATAATAAACTAAAGAGCGTCTCAAATATTCACGAGTCAAAGAAAACATCTTTTCAATTTCTTCATTGATTGCAATCATTTCTTGATCAAAAGTCATTTTGCTTTTCCTCCTTTAGATTAAGAGAATCTTCCCGTAATATAATCTTCACTCTTCTTCTCTTTAGGATGTGAGAAAAATTGTTGGGTAGGAGCAAACTCTATCAAGTTTCCGACCATGAAGAAGGCAGTATAGTCAGAAACACGGGTGGCTTGCTGCATATTGTGAGTGACTATTACTATTGTATATTTTTCTTTGAGTTTATTCACTAGTTCCTCGACTTTTTTAGTAGCGATAGGATCCAAAGCAGAGGTAGGTTCATCCATCAATATGACTTCAGGTTTCATAGCAATACATCTAGCGATACACAGTCTTTGCTGCTGACCACCAGACAAAGCTAAGCCGGATTTCTTTAACTTATCTTTTACTTCGTCCCATAAAGCAGCTTCTCTCAAAGAAGTCTCAACTAATTGATTCAAAAATTTCTTGTCATGAATACCTTGGCATCTAGGTCCGTAGGTAATGTTATCCCAAATAGACATAGGAAATGGATTAGGTTGTTGGAAAACCATTCCTACTTTGGTTCTCAACAAAATCTCATTCATCTTTCGTATGTCTTCACCATGATAAAGAATTTCACCGGTTATTTTGCATCCATCAGTCAAATCATTCATTCTATTCAAACAACGAAGGAAAGTTGATTTACCGCACCCAGATGGTCCGATAAAAGCCGTGACTTTATTTTTTTCAATCTTCATATCGATTCCATGCAAAGCTTCAAAATCACCATAGCTAAGCTTAAGATTATGTATATCGAAGACAAGTCTTTGAGAGTTTTGAAGATCTTTTTCCTCTTGTGCGGCAACAGCTGGTGCACCTATCAATGGATCTTTTCCGACTTCGATTGGATGCCCCATTTCCAAATCCGTTCTACTATCAGCTTCATGCATCTTGGCGAGTTTTTCAGCTCTCTTTTTCTCTTCTTCAGTCATTTTAGATAGCCTCCTTTTTAGATTGTCTCTTCTTAATCTTGTGAATAATCTTAGTAAACCATGTCTCAGAAGCATTGGCTTGATATCTATTCAAATAATGAGATACGATCGACAGTAATACGTTCAATATCAACACCATAAACAATATTACTATAGAGATTGAGCATGCTGCATCATAGTTTGGATTCTCACCAGCCATGATATACCAAATATGTGTGGCCAATGTTGTGGCAGGACTCAATATTTGAATGTTGTCTTGAATAGTGATACCCACAGCAAACATCAACGAAGCCGATTCTCCAATAATTCTTCCAGTAGCTAAGATTGTACCAGTCAAGATTCCGCTCATAGCATTTGGAAGAATTACCTTGAAGACTGTTTGAGATTGGGATGCTCCCAAAGACAAACTAGCTTCAGACAAGGATTTAGGAATTACTTTTATTGCCTCTTCCGTATTCTTAATAATGATAGGCAAGACCATGATAGCTAATGTCAAAGCACCAGATAATAATGAACCTTGATGACCACCACCAGAAGTGATTGGAATGAAAACCATAGCTCCAATCAATCCAAATATAATAGAAGGAATACCCGATAACAAATCGATTGCGGATCTAACCATCGAAGTAAACTTATTAGGCTTTGAATAGACAGCTAAATAAATAGCTCCTCCTATTCCTAGAGGTAGAGCAAACAGCAAAGTCAAAAGAATCATATAAATAGTAGCTACAAACGATCCTCTAATTCCATCACCACCATATGTGATGTTCGAAAGAATGATCATTGTAGTTTTATCCATGACTTCCATGTAGTATTGAGCATAAGTTTCATCTTTAGGCTTCTCTGCCTTGACACCGACTGAAATGATTTGGGAATCATCTGTAAAGATAGTAAATCCAGCTAAGTTCCATCCTACAGCAAAAGGAGCTATATTCTCATTCATATCGACCATCTCAGTAACAAGAGGCGAATTAGAATCGAGATAAGTTATCTCGACCGTAGCTTGACCATCGTTCGATTTAGAATCTTTTACAGCTATTCCCCATCTAGAAGAATAAAATTCATTGCTTTTAGGATCATACGAATATTGAGTTATTCCATCGTTATAATACCCATCTTTAGTCATAGCGGAGACTTGTTGAGATTTATAATCCCCGGAGAAGAAATTCCAACTCAAGGTTGACCAACCTTTGTGGAACACAAAGATAATAATAGCCAAAACAGCCATGAAAGTCACACCGGTGAACAACCAAGTAAATCCAAGCTTAAATCCAGATCCAATCTTAATTCTGTTTTTGTTTTTCTTAGAAGCATTCTCTATATACTTTTGTTGATAAGAATCAACTTCCAAAGATGTAACATCAGAGGATTCATCTGAGTTAAACAACATAGATTCAACTTTGGGGAGCTTCTTTTTTCTCAAAATAACCTTTGCTAAAGCGACAGCATCTTGAAGAGAATTAAATCCATACTTATAAATAGTAGTGACATCCTTGTTTTTCTTTATTTTCTTCATGTCTGCTAAAAGAGTATTATTATCGATTGATTTTGAGGCACAAAGCTTGTATAGTCTTTCAATCTCGACATTAATATCCAAATTGGTATTCATGCTTTTGCCTCCTTTCTCTTAGCTTTTCTACTAGGCTTTACTATTCCATTTCTCTTTCTATAAATAGCATCTCTAATAGCGTTCAATCCAACGTTAGTGATAATGATAATCAACATCAATATAAGACCTGCAGAGAAACGAGCTTCATAGTTTAAAGAACCTATTGTGGCTTCTCCTATTCCTTTTAACATGACAGTCGTTATAGTAGCTGTGTTCTCGAAGATATTGAATTCTGGTCCAGAGATTGCACCGGTGACCATTTGAATAGCTGTCGCTTCTCCTAAAGATCTACCGATTCCCAAAATGATTCCAGCAAATATTCCGCTTTGAGCATCTGTCAATACAATCTTAAAGTTAGTTTGAGTAGGAGAAGCACCTAAGGCCAAACTAGCTAAGATCATCTTTTTATCAACTGCTTTTAAAGCTGTGACAGACATCGATGTAATAGTTGGAAGAGACATCAAAGCCAAAACTATAATGGCTGACAATCCAGATTTTCCACCAGCTGTTTGTATTCCGAAAAAATTACCAAAATCTCTGACCATCGGGCAAATAAAACCCACACCGAAAACACCGATGATAACAGAAGGAATACCTGCTAAGACTGTGACTACAGCATTTAGCAACTCGCCGATTGGCTTCGGCGCAATTCTTGTAATACATAATGCAGTCAAAACACTTAGAGGAATTGAAATAACCATAGACAAAAGAGTTAAATAAAGTGTGTTGACAAAAATCCAAAAGACACCATAATTACCAGCTTCCCATTTTATTCCAGTGAAGAAATAACCTGCATCTAATTTTTCTCCATCAGGATATTCCTTAAAGAATGGTTGAATACCGGAACAGATGAGATAACCTAAAGTCACTAAAACAATAATGATACAAAGAGAAGCTAAGAAAAAGAAAATGCCTTTGACAATTTTGTCTGTGAGCATTTTTCTTTCACAGCCCTTCTTAGTTTTTTGTTCAATTGACAATGCCAAACTATCGTTTGATTGATCCATTGACCCACCTCCTTAAAACCGACAAAAGCCGGAGATATTTTCCCGGCTTAACTACCAATTATTTAATAACAAAACACGAATTAAGCAAGTTCATTCCACTTGGTAATTTGTGAAACAACATCTTTGAACAAATCAGCCCATTGAGTATCTTTTGAATCGAGATAGATTCTAGCCAATTGTGTTCCAGTGATGTTAGAAACAGAAGTGTTCTTAGAATTGACGATGGCGACTACTGCATCAGTGCAGATGTGATCATGTTTAGAACCAGTGATTCCACCCATAGTTGTCAACTCAGCATCATCCAATTCACGAGACAAATATCCGATTTGAGCAGTCTTGCTTTGGAGATTAGGAACAGCAGTTCCAGATCCAGTTTGCTTTGAAATATCAAACTTGGGAGCCTTGGTGGAATCTGTCCAAAGAGCGATAAATGCATTCTCAGTAGCAGTGGAAATATTCTTTACTGAAGTAGATCCAGCAATTCCGATAGTCTTAGAAGAAACATCCTTGGTGAAGATAGTATAATCAGAAGTCTTAAATGAAGCAGCATTCTTCAAAACATCTGCATTAACAATACCACCATTTTGGCTGGCGATTGCCAATCCTTGTTTTGAGAATGTGAAATCCCAATATGCTTTAGCCAAATCATTCAAATCGGAATCAGCATTGCTTCCGGTATCAGCTACAATATTGAAGTAACGCTTCAACTTGTAAGTTCCGTTCAAAGCATTCTCTGAAGTAGCCTCAACACCCTCAAACTTCAATCCTTTGACACTAGTGTTATTCTTCAACGAATCCAAAGAAACATATCCGATTCCATAAGTATCGTTGGCGATTGCGGAAAGCATATCACCATTTTCAGCCACTTCGTTAGCTTTGGAAACAAGTCCACCTTTCTTTCCATTTGCATAACCGATTTTTTCGAAGAAACATTCTCTGGTTCCAGAAGTTGTAGGTCTGGTGTAAACCTTGATATTTGAATCAGTTTTGAAGTCATCCTTCTTAGTATCGGAAGGTGTTGTACTAGGCTGTACAGTAGAAGCCTTGTCAGATGGTTTCTTTGAAGTATCAACACTGCAGCTAGCCAAACATCCGAATGAACAAACCAAGGCCAAACAAGCAATCAATCTATTCTTGATCATTTTTAACCCCTTTTTATGGTTTTCTTTAAACCCTTGTGTATTATCCTCTTATGACATTTTCATTGAAACCATAATCTTGTAAAGGAATGTAAAGAAGTTGTAAAGAAAAATGGTAAGGTCTTCACCTTACCAAATACTTCGTGAAATTAAGTATGTATAACTCCATTTTCATATCCGCATCATCTAATTCAAACTTTATTTCTTTTTCAATTTTAGATAAATCCGCCATTGATTTTAACAGCGATAGCGATGATACTTTTGAAAGCTTATCCATGGCAAATCCAACTCTTCCAGGTTTGCAATTCAATTGTTGAGCCATGGAGTATTTATCCATTCTCATAGCTTTAAGATAACTGACTTCAAACAAAAATCTAAGCTGGGAAAGAAGCATGGGTAACAAAGTCAAAGGAAGTCTTCCACCTTTTATCAAATCTCTATATAAAGCCAGTGCAGACTTAACATCTCCATTCAACAACAAGTCGCATAAATCAAAAGTATTATCTTGAAGAGGTTCTTTCACCAAGACATTCACATCTTTAGTTGAAACATTGGATGAGTACTCCAATAGAAGTTTGACATTGTTTATATATGATCTAAAATCATTTCCAACTCTATCTTTCACCAATATGCAGGCTTCTCTATCTATCACTTTGTTCTGCTGAGCTGCTATTTTTTGACCATATCCTATATATTCACTATCTGAAGGAGATGTTATATCCAAAAAAGTGGAGACCTTTTTCAAACTATTAAGTAATTCACCTCTTTGCACTTTGCCATCTACTAATATGTAAATAGAAGTAATATCACTAGGATTTTTCAAATATTTTATGAAAGCCTGGATATCATCTTTATTAGGACCACCTCTCTTCTTAGGTTGAGACAAAAAGTCACATCCGGTCAACAAAATGACTTTATCTTCACCCGTAAAAGACATCGTCAACGCTTCATCCACTAAAGTTTGAAGAGAATCCAAATTTGCGTCGATATGAAAATAATCCATATCTCTATCGAGATTTGGATAATCCTTTTTTATTGTGTCGTTTACGAAGATTCGACCGTAGCCTTCATCTTCGCACTGAAAAACTTTAATCAAGACAACAGTTCCTTAAATGTTAGTCTTCAATTTTTTCAACAGGATTAGATGGTTCATCTTCAGAGACTACCATCTTTTCGATGACGACTGGTTCATAAGGCATATCTGAGAAAGGCTTATGAGTTCTAACAGCAGCAATTTTATCCAAAGTCTTGAATGAATCCACATCATTTACTGCAATATGTCCAAAAGCTGCATATTGTCCATCCAAGAATCCATCATCAACATCACAGATGAAGAACTGGCTTCCTGCTGAATCAGGATCTTGAGCTCTAGCCATTGAAATAACACCTCTTTTGTGAGAAAGTCTGTTGTCGACTCCATTTGCCAAGAACTCACCTTTAATTCCATATCCAGGTCCACCGACTCCTGTTCCTAATGGATCACCACCTTGAATCATAAAGTGCTTGATAATTCTATGGAAAGTCAATCCGTTATAGAAACCTTTTCTGGCCAATTCCACAAAGTTAGCACATGTATTAGGTGCATCTTTGTAATCCATCACAACCTTGATAGAGCCAAAGCCCTTAACAACTATTTCAATCATTTTTTATGTCCTCCGTTTTAGGCTTGATTAATATAACATGTTCACTACCCATTCCGTTGATGAAAGAAGAACCGTCGCAGGGTTTCTTTCCAGGCTTTTGAATACTTGTTATCAAAACCTGACCATTGTTCAATCCTAGTACTAAATGTTTCTTATCCACTGCTTTTAATTTACCTTTTTTAACACTTTTGTCATCATATGGAAAACAAGACAAGATTTTTAAAGGTTCATCTCCATTCATTGTTCTAATAAAAGCACCAGGCTTAATAGAGAAAGCACGGACGATATTAATAAACTTATCAATTGAATAATCCAAATCCAATTCCATATCATTCTTGGTTATATAATGACAAAAAGTGGCTTGACTCTCATCTTGAGGAATGCCTTCTAATTTTCCTTCAAAAAACAATGGAAGCTTATTCAAAACGAGATTTATAGCGACATCAGATACCTTCTCTTCGAGAGAGGTGAAATTCATATCCTCAGGGATTTCAATGACTTCACTAGCAAACACCCTTCCTGCATCCATAGCCTTGACCATCTCCATCAAACATACACCTGTCTTTTTGTCTCCTTCGATAAGACAGGTTTGAATAGGAGATGCGCCTCTTAATTTAGGAAGCAATGAGGCATGTACATTCAAAGGCACAAGTTTTGAATAACTTAAAACTTTAGTAGAAAGAATCTGACCATAAGCATAAGTCAACAAAAGATCGGGTTTCCATTCATCTAAAATAGAATAGTCTTTATTTAATTTTAAAGGTCTATGCAAAGGTAAATTATGCTTTAGTGCGACTTCACCAACCGGTGAAGGACTGGCTTTGCCGCCTCTTTTTTTAGGAGCGTCTGGTTGCGTAATAACTCCGACAATATTGAACCCATTTTGAATCATAGCTTCCAACAAAGAAGCTGAGATTTCTGGTGTACCTAAATACACGATTCTATAATCCTTGATATCCATTATTAAACCTCCAAAACAATATAATTATAGTAGGGACTGAAATCAGATAAAACTCAATGGTAAAACCAAGACAAAATAACCAAGACCAATCAATACAGAGTAAAGTTGATATAAGTTTATAGATAAATTACTGAGTAAGAACCAGGCACTTAATCCGACAAGGAAAGACAATACGAAACTAACTACCAAGGAAACAATGATGTAACCCTTTCTTTGTTTCTTTGCTTTCTCATATGTCTTCATCATGTTGAATTGTTCGAAAGGAATTGATTCTCTGGTCATATTGATCATAGAATTCTTCCTTATCAAATCTCTTATCATTTCTATTTCATCATTAGATAAATCATTCTTATAAATGAATTGACTTTGAAATTTTTGATTAGTCATATAAAAAATATTCGTAGTCTCACTAAATATCAATGTATCATTCAAAGAGAAAGAAGAATCGAAATCATAACCATTTATTCCTTTTTTATAATAAGAAATCTCATTTGGATAAACAGCTATCCTAAATCCATTTTTAATCGTGTTGTACCTTTTAATAAAAGAGATTTGGCAGACCAAAGGATATAAGATTGTTATTGAAGCCATCAAACAAGTACAAATAATTCCTATGATAAAACTTTGGTTGATTTCGTTTGGAATAAAAGCAAAAAGAAGGAAACACAAAACTATTGAGATAGACAAATAGACGACAAACAATATCGAATTAAAAGAATTCCTGAACCATTCTTTACGAATTTGTTTGTCATACTCAAAGTCATATACACCTAAAGGAATGGACTTAGAATCATCCTTCATCAAATCTTTTGATGATAGTCTAAGGTGATGACTTAGGCTTTCTATGAATTGAGGAGTAAGGTCAGTCCTTTCTAAAAGTGATAAAAGCTCAGCTTCAGGAATATTCATTTCCTTAGCCAAAACTGATATATCTTTTTCTTGTATTTTTAAGATGTTTATTACTTTTTGTTTAAGCGTCATTTGAATCATCGTTCACAGAATCATCAATAGGTGATTCGTCGTCATTCCCTTCATCTTCAGGTCCAGTCAGGATGACTGAATCCTTAAATTCTTCTCTTCTTCTATCGACTTCTTGGGCATCTGCCTTATCGCTTCTAGCTTGAAGCTTCTTAGCAGCTTCCTTTTCTAAATCCTCAGCATCGTACTCATCTTCAATATCACCGACCAACTCTTCCAGCAAATCTTCAATAGTGATAAGACCAATTACAATTCCATCTTTCCTAACCAACGCTATATGCTGTCTCAAAGCTTGAAATCTCTTCAATGCCTTTGAGCAATTTGTCTTATAATCCATGAACAAGGCAGGCTTTATAATCGACGATATTTCTTCTTGTCCTTTATTGATTATCATCAATTCATAGAAATCCTTTTGGTGAAGAATTCCGATAAATTTCTTTGTCTTCTCATCAAACACCGGTAATCTCGAGTAATTAGTTTCTTCAAACAATTTGCAGATTTTATCTATGGTCATCTCTGTATTAACTACAGAGAAGTTTCTGACAGGAACCATGATTCTTTCGATTGTCTTGTCATCAAAATTCAATGAATTTAGAACCAAATCATGCTCTTCCTTTTCAATGCTACCTTCTCTATAAGCGTCGCTCGCTAATACTTTCAACTCTTTTTCTGAGACATCGGCAGTTTCTTGAATATGGAACCATTTCTTCAACAATTTAGTAAATTCATAGAATATAAATGTCAATGGATAAAACAAATAAAAGATGATGGTCATCGGGTAACTCATAATGACGGCACATCTCTCAGGTCTTTGTTGTGCGATTGTTGAAGGTATGACCTCGCCTAAAACAATTGCGACAAAGAAAGCTACCAATACAGCCATCAAAATAACTAACCAATTACTTCCGATAGTCAAAAGACCTAAGTAAATAGCTACGATAACAATTGCAATGGTGCATAGCACATCCAAAAGACGGTTGCACATTACAACCATATCTTTCTTTTCTACTAATTTAAAAGCTAATCTTCCCGCAGCCTTTCTATAGGCATATCTAAGTTTTGTAGGTGAAGATTCTCGATATGCGACCTCGCATAATGTAGTAAAAAAAGACAACAAACACAATAAAACTAATCCCACTATAAAACCGACGAGAACTCCAACATTATTAGTACCAAAATTATCATCAGCAAAATAAATAAATCGACTTAAATGGCTACTGTCCATGTATTAAATATTATTCCAATCCTTTTTCGTAATATATTATAGTATTTTTGTTAACCACTTTCCATAATCGTATAAGGTTGTGGCCGATCAACAATGGTTTACAAACTAAAATAGCTCGCTTTTGCGGGCTATTTTTCTACTTTCACTTCTTTTTGAATATGTTTTTAAATATTCCTGTCTTCTTAGAAGATACTTTGACGTCTGCTTGCTGAGCAATTTGCTCATAAAGCTCACGTTCTTTATCGGTGATCTTCTTAGGAACAACAATATTCAAATGCACATACTCATCACCTGTTCCAGACAAGCCTTTGACACCTTGTCCACGAACTCTAAGTATTGTTCCGGGCTGAGTCCCGCTATCGATATGAATCGATGTGGTTCCATAAACCGTAGGAATATCGACATCAGCACCGAGAACTGCTACTACCAAAGGAACATCCAAATCTATATGGATGTCGTTACCTTCACGACGGAATTGCTTGTCCTCACCGATGACAATTTCAATAAACAAGTCACCATTTGGTCCACCGTTCAATCCACGTCCACCTTTATTAGGAACACGCAACTGTTGTCCCTGAGCAATACCGGCGGGAACAGTAATCTTCAAGTTTGTCTTGACAGTCTTATATCCAGTACCATGGCAATCCGTACATGGATTCTTAATCTTTACTCCACTTCCGTTACAGTCAGGACACGTGGTCTGTGTTTGGAAAGTTCCAAACATTGTTCTTTGAGCTTGAACGACCACACCTGAGCCACCACAAGTATGACATGCAACTACATCGGATGGATTGACTGCTTTCTTTCCTTGACAGGTAGGACAAACAGAATCATATGTATAAGGCATTTCGACATTTCTACCATTGACTGCATCCATAAAGGACACCTTCATACGAATAAATTTGTCTTCTCCCCTTACAGGTCCACTACTTCTCGAGTCCTGACGAGTCCTTCTACTTCTTCCACCGCCAAAGAACTGATTGAATAAATCATCCACATCAAAACCATCGGCGCCTTGATTAAACCCATTAAAGCCGCCAGCATTGAATCCAGCTTGCCCATTCTCATCGACTGCAGCAGATCCAAATTGATCATATGCAGCACGTTTCTGTGGATCTTTCAAAACATCATAAGCTTTGGTTATTTTTTCAAACATCTCAGTGGCATTTGGATCGTGATTAACATCTGGATGCCATTTTTTTGCCATGGATCTATATGCTTTTTGAATATCATCCTGGCTTGCGGATTTATCGATTCCCAATATCGCATAATAATCTTCTTCTTGAGCCATATCATCCATCCTTTCTTTAACAAACAACAGGCAGGCACATAGCCTGCCTAACTACAAATACTAATCTAGATTACTTATTTCCGTTGTTGTCACCAGGCTTTGCATCATAGACATGTCCGTCGGTGTCAGAATTGTTGTTTCCAGCTTCAGTGGAGCCAGCAGTATTTTGCTCAGGGTTTGCACCAGCAGCATTTTGACCAGCAAACTGTTGTGCCTGATAAGCAGCCTGTTGAAGTTCAGCTATTCTTTGACGCACTGTATCGAGATCATTCTTATCGAGAGCAGTCTTAATATCGTTACGAATCTTGAGGATAGATTCTTTTTGAGCAGGTTGAAGCTTATCACCAGCCTTGTTGACTTCATCATCGATTTGGTTGATCAAAGTCTCGGCTTGGTTACGAGTATCGGCATCTTCCTTACGCTTTTTATCGTTAGCTTCGTTCTCCTTGGCTTCCTCGACCATTCTATCGATTTCTTCCTTGGTCAAACCTGAAGAGTTGGAAATGGTGATATGTTGTTCTTTATTGGTGTCGAGATCCTTAGCAGTGACTGTCAAGATACCGTTGACATCCAATGAGAATGTAACTTGAATACGAGGTTCTCCACGACGTGCAGGACGAATTCCTTCAAGTGAGAAGCGACCCAAGAACTTGTTATCAGCAGCCATAGGACGCTCGCCTTGGTAGACCATGACTTCAACACCAGGTTGATTATCAGCAGCAGTTGAGAATATTTGAGACTTGGATGTTGGAATTGTGGTGTTTCTAGTGATGAGAGGTGTCAAAACTCCACCGAGAGTCTCAATACCCAAAGTCAAAGGAGTGACATCGAGAAGGACAACATCCTTGACTGTTCCACGAATGACTCCACCATTGATAGCAGCACCGACAGAAACAGCAGTATCAGGGTTCATGGATTGGTTAGCTTTACCCATATAATTCTTTACCAAATCCAAGACAGCAGGCATACGAGTAGATCCACCGATCATCAATACATCATCGATATCTGATTTGTTGAGTTTAGCATCTCTCAAAGCATTCTCCATAGGAGGTATGCAACGGTCGATCAAACTTCTAGTGATTTCTTGGAACTTTGCACGAGTCAAAGTAGCAGAGAAGTTGACAGGATTTCCATCTGCTCCCATTGCAAGGTAAGGCAAAGTGATTTCAGTGGAAGTTTGGCTAGTCAAAGCAATTTTAGCTTGCTCAGATGCATCTTTGATACGTTGCACAGCAATCTTGTTGCTGTGGAGGTCCAAATTGAAGCTATCCTTGATGCCACTGAAGACCCATTCCATGATACCTTTATCCCAGTCATCACCACCAAGATGCACGTCACCAGAAGTAGAAACGACTTGGAAGGTTCCATCTCCTATATCGAGGATGGAAACATCAAATGTTCCACCACCCAAATCGAAGACCATGACCTTGCCGCTCTTCTTTTTATCAGAGTAACCATAAGCCAAAGCAGATGCAGTAGGTTCAGCAAAGACACGAACAACTTCCAAACCAGCGATGGTTCCAGCATTCTTTGTAGCTTCACGTTGAGCATCATCGAAATATGCAGGGCAAGTGATGACAGCCTTCTTTACAGGATGTCCGATATTTGCCTCAGCATAGGACTTGATGTAGGCAAGAATCTTAGCTGAGATTTCCTCAGGTGTGAAATCCTTGTTGATGCAATTGATGTGAACCTTATAATTACGATCACCCATATGTCTCTTGATAGAATAGACTGAATCGGGATTGGTAACCATTTGACGCTTTGCAGCATTTCCGACTACCACTTCTCCATCATTCTTGAAACAGACTACTGAAGGACATGTAGAAGGTCCATCAGGTGTAGGAATAACCTTAACTGTTCCATCATCTTGCATATAGGAAACAACAGAGTTAGTTGTTCCCAAATCGATTCCCAAAATTACTTCATTAGCCATATTGATATATCCTCCTGGATTAATTTTTCTCTATTACTTCGTATCGTCTTTCTTCTCATCCTCAGGTTTCTTCACTACCTTCTTGGTAACAACAACCATAGCGGGAGAAACAAGTCTATTCTTAAGCTTGTATCCTTTCATGAAGACCTGAGCAACAGCATCATCCTTCTCACCATCGACAGTCTGCATCGATTGCATCCATGCTGGATCGAATTCATCTCCTACCTTTGGATCAATCTCTGTGAGACCTTCTTCAGCCATGACCTGCCACAATTGCTTGTAAGACATATGGATTCCATCAATCCAACTCTTTACAGCAGGATCCTTAGGCTCACTCTTGAAAGCCATATCCATGGAATTCAAGAATGGAACCAACTTTTCTATGAATGGCATGGCACGATATTCGAGAAGGCTTTGATTGTCTCTTTGAATCTCTTTTCTAAGATTCTGGACATCAGCCAACTCTTGATAGTACTTGTTCATCCATTTATCTTTTTCATCTCTGAGCTGAGAGAGCTGTTCTTTCAACATTTCGACATTTTTCTTATCAGCATCTTCTTTAGAAGTCTTTTCACCATTTTTTCCTTCAGGTTTACCTTCAACCTTTTGGGTTCCTTCTTTTACTTCGCCCAATGGTGATTCTTCGTTTCTTTCTTCCATGGATTAGCCTCCCTTCTTTTTCACCTTTTGTTTGTGTAAATCATTCTCGACTGATGGTTCAATAGAACTCTCATCATCGGTATTGAAGTACTTTTGAATGTTGTCGGATAAACATTTAAGAGCAGCCATGACTTTTTTATAATCCATGCCCTTAGGTCCGACGACAGCTACTTCCGTCTTAGGAAGACCGGGAAGATCAACTTTATGACTGACCACAGCGACATTGGCACCTTGAGCCAACCTGACGTTTGTCCCGTCATCTTCCTTTTCCGACAACACCCCTTCATCCAATCCAGCTTTTCCTTCCAAAACCTTCAAGGCTTCCATAACGCTATTCTTATCGTTCTCATAGGTCGGATTAGACAAGAGCTTAGTTACTCCATAGGAATGATATCTTTTCTTTGCAAAGGAGACAAACGCTTCTACGAAAGCCTCTATCACAACTTGAGTATCCTTACCTATCTGAGCTTTGAGTATCGGCTCAATAGCCTTTACCCTCTCTTCAATCTCGCTGATGGGAGTACCGGTCAATCTAGAGTTCAATATCTTGATACCAGTGGTCAAAGAATTCATATCCGTATCCTTTTTTACGGGAAACGTTTTATTTTCAACATGACCTCTATCTGTTAGAAGAATAACAGTAGCGACCGACGGAGACAAAGGAGTCAAGGTAACTGAAGTCAAGTTTTCGTTTGAAGCTCGATTTCCTAACGACACAGCCGCTAGAGATGTGACTTGACTCAACACCTCACAGCTCTTTGAAATCATATCTTCAAATGACTGAGCTTTGTTTCTGAATACCATTGCAAACTCTTTGTCGAATCCATCAACGGCAGTTGAATTTTCCACCTCGTCATCCTTGAGATGATCGATGTAGTACTGAAGTCCCTTAGTGGAAGGAACCCTACCTCCGGAAGTGTGTCTCTTTTCAATCAAGCCTTCCTTCTCCAACTTTGCCATATCGTTTCTAATCGTGGCAGAGCTATAAGATAAGTTGTGATCCTTGATAAGATTTTGACTTCCAACAGGTTGGGAAGTCCTGATGAAATCTTCTACGATATATTTAAGGATTTGGTCCAATCTATCTTGTTTCATCTTAAACCTCCTTCCCGCAGCTTTAGCACTCTTTTCATTCAACTGCTAAGTGAAATTATATCTTGAGTTTTAGCAATGTCAACTAGTAAGTGCTAATTTTTAGACTTTTTTTTGTTAAACCATATAGAGAGCGAAAAAAATCAATATATAAAAAAATCTAGCAGTTAAGCTAGATTTTAGGTCTTATACGAATATTAAACTCTTTTATTAAGTTTAACTTTTTCAAGTCTTGAAGAAGGAATATCTGACCTTCCTTCCTTAGCTTGAGGTTTTCCGTCTAACTCAACTAAATCACCTGTATAACCGACAAATATCTTTAACAAAGAGGTTCCTACACCATATATATCAACAGGTGCACCATTATCTTCAAAGAACTTTATTTTCTTTTCATCAAAGCCAGATGAAACAACGATTTTAACAAAAGGATAACCCGCTTTGTCTAGTTCTTCTCTCAAAGCTTTGATTTGATATATATTGACACCATGAATATCTTTACCTTCATATTCATCCATCTTATCATCGAAGTAATGGTCGATTAAAGCTTTGGAAGTATCGACTCTCACAGCTCCTAATTTGTCTCCCAAATGTCTTGCCAATGCAACACTATCCCATACAGCGTTGTTTCTATAATCTATGAGTACTGTAATAGGTTTACCAGAAAATGTCTCATAAAAATAGTCGGCAGCTTTATTGACGTCCCCATCACAAAGCTCTATCAAGGCATGAGGCATTGTTCCACCGCCCAAGATTCCTACCCAGGCACCCTGAGCATCGGTAGAAAACAATCTCATTCCAGCGACATATGAAGCATATCCATCTCCACTTTGCGTATAAGGATCATCCTGTCTATCGCCCATATTTAACACCGGTTTGCCATTTGTAACTTTCAAAACTCTATAGCAATTAGTAGCAACCGATGACCTTCTAGAAAGAATTCCGTCTATGGCGCTTTCTAAGAATCCAAAATCTTCATATCTCCCTTTGATTTTCAATACCGGTTCACCAGATTTAACAATATCGCCATCATTCAAAGCTTCTATTTCCAAATCCTCTGGGTTAGAAGAAAATTCTTGCAATAGAGCAATGCACTCATCCAATCCACAAGCCATGACATCATCACTTCTTTGGAAAAATTGCATCTTCGCTATATGGCCTTGCAAATGTTCTAATACGATTTTTCTAGTCTTAATAAAATAATTGGCTGAATAGTATCCATCCATAAACCTCTTATCAAATTTGAAAGTTTTATTAGTAAGTCTCTTTATAAGTCCATTTTCTTTATCATTGATTTCCATTGTCTAAGTCCTTTGCACTAATATCATATAGCATTTTCACATATTATAATTAAACTTTGGCCTTCTCTTTCCTCATATGGGATCCAGATGCATAGAAAAGACCCAGCGAAACTAAATAACTAGCACCTATCATGGCCAAAAGAAAAAACGGCCAGAAAATAGGAGAAGTAGTAAAACCATACCAATCATATTCTGATTTTCCAAACGAGTCATGAATGAACAATTGAATCAAATAGTAGATACCATAAATGAACACACTACTTAAAGGCAATAAACTCCAGCACATGTTCATTTTCCTATTTCTTTCAAATAAAAGAAAACCAAGAACTGATAATATAGGAGTTAAAAGATGCATGAATGGTAAGCGTTAAAGATATCCTCCTTTAAAATTCGAACCTCTGAACTGATAATCTAT
>ERZ773158.161-NODE-161-length-90197-cov-27.482361_pt1 | contig 90197 bp, 79 predicted proteins | sample MGYA00511918_ERZ773158 | MGnify/ENA primary metagenome ERZ773158 (study PRJEB29015, sample SAMEA2737876) | human gut metagenome | biome: human gut; feature: human-associated habitat; material: faeces | place: China | collected 2012 ...
TAAACCTCGTTCACAGCAGCCTGAAAATGCTGCCGTATCTGGACGAGCATTTTGCAAAGTACCAAAACGCCAGTCCGCAGGAGCTGCGAAGCCATATAAGCTGGCAAATACAGCGTGAAATATTTTTTGGCACTTTGGTCGCTAAGGCCCAAACCGCAAAAAATCCAACGGACTTAGTTCAGGCCTTGTGTAAACTAGCTTCATCAACTTCCGAGGTGGCGTAAAAGTTGTAAAGTGCTGTAAATCTTTGTTAGGTTAACTGCCGCATAGGCAGCTTAGAAAAAGCAGAACGGGGGCACGTAATTGGAATCAATGTTAACTGCCGCATAGGCAGCTTAGAAAGCTGAACTGGTCCAATTCTTCGAACCACACGAGTTAACTGCCGCATAGGCAGCTTAGAAAGCCCGGCGTAAACCAGCGCAGGTGCCAGTGATGTTAACTGCCGCATAGGCAGCTTAGAAATTGTCCAGGTCAATCTTACTCAGAATATCCTTGTTAACTGCCGCATAGGCAGCTTAGAAAGTGCACTAACGAAACTGCGTGCTAATTACGTTGTTAACTGCCGCATAGGCAGCTTAGAAAAAATGGATAGTGCTGTTGCCGTTTCCAATTTTCAAATCCGATTCTGCATAGAGTGCCGCATAGCCAGCCAGGGCGATGCGGCCTTTTTCTATGTGGACATAGAGTTCGCCGCCCCGTTTCGAGGCATGGACTGGCAATGAGGGGCATGCTATCATTTTACTCAGAAAGATTTTACTCAGAAACTTTTTAGTCAAAATATTCTGAGTAAAAATGTTTTTAGTTTGTAGTTTGCAGAAAAAGGGCTTATCGCACATGCGATAAGCCCTTTTAATATTTATACTTTTTTGACCTTGCAGGCTACGGTGTAGATGACGGCACACATGACTAAGTAGGCGACGATGCCGAGGTAGGTGGCTCCCGGCGTGACGACCCAGTCTTTGAGGAACCAGTCGATGCCGCCGATGTGCAGGACGGCGCTGATGAGGCTGCCGATGGCGCCGCCGGCGACGAAGCCCGAAGCGACGGTGCTGCCTTCACTGAGGCGCAGGGCGTTGAGGGCGTCGTCTTTGCTGCTGTGGGAGACGAAGTACGATACGAGGCCGCCGATGAGGACAGGCGTGTTGATTTCCATGGGCAGGTAGGCGCCGAGGGCAAAGGCCAGGGGCGGGACCTTCATCATCCACAAGAGGAAGGCGAAGAAGGCACCGGCCATGTACAGCGGCCAGGGAGCGGCACCGCCGTCCATCATGGGTTTGACGATGGCTGCCATGGCGTTGGCCTGCGGCGCTGCCAGGGCGCCCGATCCCGTGTAGCCGTAGGCGTGGTCGAGGAGGAAGATGACGCCGACAGCGATGAAGCTGGAGACGATGATGGACAGGATCTGCCACTGCTGCATCTTCTTCGGCGTTGCCCCGGTCAGGTAGGCGACTTTCAGTTCCGACATGAAGTTGCCGGCTACGGCCAGGGTCGAGCAGAGGAAGGCGGCCATGAGCAGGATGGCGATGATGCCGGAGCTGCCGCTCATGCCGGCATTGCCCATGAAGACGGCCGAGACGATGATCATGAAGATGGTCATGCCCGAAACGGGTTCGTTCCCCGTAAAGGCGATGGAACTGATGCCGACGACGGAGAGGAGGAACGAGAAGATGAGGATGATCGCCCCGGCCAGCAGGGTCTGGGTGATGTTCTGCGAGCAGGTGACGTGGAAGAAGAGCGTAAACAGGGCGCACATGGCCAGGGTTCCCGTGACAATCTGGCTCATGGGCAGGTCCTGCTGGGTCCGCAGGAGGCCGGCCGACGAAGCCGGGCCCGACGTGAACAGGTACGAAGCGGCCCGGCGGATGACCCGGCCGACGACGCCGGACATGGAGACCAGGCCGATGATGCCGGCCATGGCCAGCATGCCGATGCCGATGTGACGGACGTACTGCGAGAAGACGGCGTCGATCGGCGCATCGGCCAGGAGGACGGCCTGGCCGTGGAGGGTCATGACGTGTTCGCCGCCGAGGTAGTAGACGACGGGGATGCAGACGAACCACGAGAAGAACGAGCCCGCTGCGATGATAGCCGCGTAGCGCAGGCCCGTGAAGTAGCCGATGCCCAGGAGGGCGGCGTCGTTATCCAGGCTGAAAGCCAGCTTGTATTTCGCCGCCGCGGCCTGGCCCCAGGAGAAGGTCAGCGTCGACAGGACTTCCTGCCACCAGCCCAGGGTGTTGAGGACGAAGTCATAGGCCATGGCCAGGAGACCGCTGAAGACCATGACATGGGCCTTGGAACCGCCGTTGCAGCTGAGGACTTCGGCAGCGGCCCGGCCGGACGGGAAGGGGTAAGCCGCATCCATTTCTTCACAAAAGTAGCGGCGGAACGTCGTCGCCAGGAGGACGCCCAGGACGCCGCCGAGGACGATGGGGATGACCATTTCCGTATAGGTCAGCTGGCTGTCGAGCTGCAGGATGAACAGGGCCGGCAGGATGAACATGACGCCGCCGATGATGTTGGTCCCGGCGCTGGCGATGGCCTGGATGTGGACCGTTTCCGGGAAGGCATTCTTGCGCTTGAAGAGGACGGCCATGCCCATGGCCAGGACGGAGACGGGCGCAAAGGCATCGACGGTCTGGCCGATTTTCAGGCAGAGATAGCCGACGGCCAGGGAGAAGAGGGCGGCGAAGAACAGCCCCCAGCCGACGACATAAGCATTGATTTCAACATAATTCTGGTCCGGAGACATGGGCGGATCATAAGGGCGTCGCTCCGGATGGGATTCAGACATGATAAAAACCTCCTAAAAGTATAAAGATTAGCTGGAAAATCAAACGATTAACCTGTTTAATACTATTTAATTTTAAAAGAATAGCCTGGGGCTGTCAATGGGAAGATACGTTAGATATAGATTCTGTAAATAAAAATAATTATCCGTTGATAAATTGTTGAATATGGAGTATAATAGGTGACATAAGAAGACGAAAAAAGGAGGCTTACTTATGAATATTGTAGTTTTGGTAAAGCAGGTTCCTGCGATTTCGGATATTGAAATCGCCAAAGACAACAACTTGGTCCGTGTCGGCGCTCCGTCGATGCTCAACCCGGTTGATAAACACGCCATCGAAGCGGCCGTAGCCGTCAAGGATGCCATCGGTGGTACGGTGACGATCCTGACCATGGGCAACGCCCTGGCTGGTGAAATGATGCGTGATGGCATTGCTATCGGTGCCGATAAAGGTGTCCTCGTCTCGGACGAACGCATGGCTGGCTCCGATACGCTGGCAACAGGCCTGGTATTGGCCAAGGCCATTGAAAAATTGGGCGGTGCCGACCTGGTCTTCACGGGCAAGCGCTCGACGGATGGCGATACGGGGCAGATCCCGCCGGCTATTGCCCAGCGTTTGGGTATGGCCCTCATTTCCTATGCCAATTCGGTCAGTGTCGACGGCACGACGGTAACGGCTACGCGCCTGAACCACGACGGCATTGAAACGGTACAGGCTCAGCTCCCGGCTGTCGTCTCGGTTACGGAAAAGAGCAACACGCCGCGTTCTCCGAAGATCCGCGGCAAGATGGCTGCCAAGAAAGCCGTCTTCGATGTCTGGAAAGTGGAAGACCTGGGCCTCGATGCAGCAAGTGTCGGGAAATCTGGTTCGGCGACGAAAGTCACGGAACTCTTCGCACCGGAACCGAATCCGGTCGGCGTCATGATCGAAGGCGCTACGCCGGCAGACGCTGCGGCTAATCTCGTCAAAGAACTGACTGCCAAGAACTTGCTGTAAGGAGGGCTGAATTATGGAATTGAAACAGAATATCTGCGTATATATAGAAATCGCCGGCGGTGCCCTGAGCCCGCTGAGCATCGAATTGTTGGGCAAAGCCCGTCAGCTGGCCGATGCCAAAGGCAAACAGGTCGTCGCCTTCGTCGCCGGTGCCGATACGGCCAAAGCCAGCCAGGAAGCCATTTCCTACGGTGCTGATGCCGTCGTCGCTGTCGAAGACAGTGCCCTGGCTGCCTACGATTCCGTCTTGTACACCAAAGCTATCGCCGCTTTGGCTGAAAAATATGAACCCAGCGTCATCCTCATCGGCGGTTCGCCCGATGGCCGTGACCTCGGCGGCCGCCTGTCGGCTCAGCTCGGTGTCGGCCTGGTCGCAGACTGCACAGACGTCCGCTTTGAAGGCGATGACGATACGCTGACCTGGATCCGTCCGGCTTATACGGGCAAGCTCTTCGTCAAGATCCAGACGACGACGCGCCCCCAGCTGGCTACCATCAGCGACAAGATTTTCCACGGCACGCCGGCTGACCCGGCCCGGAAAGGCGAAATCATCAAAGAAAGCGTCGACTTCGCCGGTGCTGCTCCGTCCGTCAAAGTGACGAACTTTGAACCGGTCGAAAAAGAAGCGGAAGAACTGACCATCACGACAGCCGATATCGTCGTCGGTGCCGGCCGCGGCGTCCAGACCGAAGACGGCATGAAAGCCGTTCAGGCCTTTGCCCAGCGCATCGGCGCAGCCTTCGGCGTATCCAAGCCCCTCGTCGACAAAGAATGGGCTCCTTATGAATGGCAGATCGGCATTACAGGCAAGAAAATCGCTCCGAAGATTTACATCGCCCTGGGCATTTCCGGCGCCATCCAGCACAAACTCGGCATCCAGGACGCCGGCCTCATCATCGCCGTCAATAAAGACCCGGATGCACCGATCTTCAAATTCGCTCACTACGGCATCGTAGGCGACCTCTTTGAAGTCATGCCGGAATTGGAAAAACAAATTAAAAAGATCCGTGGCTAGAAAATAGTTTGTAGTACGGAGTTTGTAGGGGTCGCACGTGGGCGACCCGTTCGGGATTTGGATGGCTCTTCGAGCAAACTGATTGGGACATCATACATATTTCGGAGCGGGCGCCCCACGTGGGCGCCCCTACAGAAATAGGCTGTCGCACATGCGACAGCTTATTTTTTATGTTATAATACCCTTATCATATACGAAAATGTTGTGAAAAAATACGGAGGTGGTTCCATGGATTCTTTTGCTGCCCGCCAGGCCTGCCGCGACGGCCGCTATGACGAGGTACTGGCTATGTATGGCAAGGCGGCACCGGACCGGTCTTGGACGTGTTGGGATTATTATTACTATGCCTATGCCCTGCGCAAGACGAAGCAGTACAAGAAGGGGCGGGAAATCGCCCGGGCCGGCATGATCGCCTTCCCCGATTTCGTCAATCTCCACGGGATTTACTGCTGGTGCCTCTATTATTTATATATCCAGAAATTCGATGAACGGACGCAGGCACCGGAGGATTTCCGCCGCGCCGTCGACGCCATCTTGAAATACAGTCAGCAAGGGCCGTATACGCCGTATGCCCTGGCCGTGTGGCGCATGGTCGATGTCCTCAAGAACCAGCCCGGTCAGGCCGGACTGATGGGAGCCTACTTGCGCCGCCTCGACCCGGACCAGCTGCCGGACCAGGAGAAGACCGTGACTTTGAAGGGGCGGGAACGGGTCATTGCCTCGGACCGGGAACGCTGGTATTCCCTCATGAGCCGCATCCTGGTCAAGGAAGAGAAGTACGACGACTGCATCACCTTGTGCCGGCAGGCCCTGAACTATTTCCCTCAGCTCCATCACGACAACGACATCTGGTTTTCTTACCGCATTGCCCTCTGCCTGCTGCGCCAGGGCCGCGTCGGGGAAGGGCGGCAGCGCCTGGAGAACTTGCTGAAGTACAAGCAGCACTGGATTCTTTTCCGGGGCCTGTTCTTTGCCGCCCAGGCCGAGGGCGACAGCGCGGCCATGCGCCGCTATGGGGCGTCGGCCTTCCTGGCTGGCGGCGAGTTCAAGGCCAAGGTCAATTTCATGGTCCAGTTCGCCCAGGCTTTGGAGAATATGGGCGGTTATGAGAAGATGGCCTATTTCCATTACCTCCTGGCCAAACGGGTCCGCATGGACCAGCATTGGAAGGTCAAGGCCGAACTCCTGGCCAAGACCGACAGCTATGCTTTTCCCGAACCGGACCGGCAGGAGCTGATGGACGGGCTCCATGGATTCTGGATGGACGAGAAGCATGCCGGCCAGACGCGCCACAAGGGGACCATCGAAAAAATCCTGCCCGGCAGCAAGGCCGGCTTCCTGCGGGAATACGGCGGCAATCAGTATTATTTCCGTACCGCTTCGCTGTACCGCGTCCGCCCGGAAGAAGGGGAGAAGGTCACGTTCTATGTAGAGGACTTCTTTGAGACAGGGAAAGAAAAACCGGCTCATCGCGCCGTGGACATCGAACCGGTTTTGCTATATGATAAGAAGTGAATTTACTAGAGAAAGTGAGTGGCACTCATGATTTTATCAGGCAAGGAAATTGTCAAGCATTTAGGTAAGGAAATCATCATTGAACCTTTCCATCCGGAACGGGTCAATCCCAATAGCTATAACCTGTCTTTGCACAATGAACTGATGGTCTATGACCACCAAGAACTGGATATGGCCAAGCCCAATCCGGCATCGACTATTTATATCCCCAAGTCGGGCTACGTCTTGCAGCCTAACAAGCTCTATCTGGGCCGGACCAATGAATATACCCGGACTGACGGCTATATCCCCATGCTCGAAGGCCGGTCGTCCGTCGGCCGCCTGGGCGTCTTCATCCACGTCACGGCTGGCTTCGGCGACGTCGGTTTTGCCGGTTACTGGACGCTGGAAATCTTCTGTGTCCAGCCCATCCGCATCTATCCGAACGTGGAAATCTGCCAGATCTACTATCACGATATCGACGGCGAATACGATACGTATCAGCACGGCAAGTACCAGAACAATACGGGCATCCAGCCCAGTATGCTCTGGAAAGACTTTGAAAAGATGAAATAAAGGGAAGTGTCTTCATGAAAGAAATAGATATGTTAGCCATGGCCCGGACGAACGGTTTCCGCCTGGGTAATGCCCAGGACCGCCAGGGCGGCACGGGCTGCACGGTCCTCGTGTTCCCGGAAAGTGCGCCCTGTGCTGTCGACGTCCGCGGCGGCGGCCCGGCCAGCCGGGAATCGGAACTGCTCAGTCCTATGGCGGCTGCGTCGGGCATCCACGCCATCCTGCTCAGCGGCGGCAGTGCCTTTGGTCTCAATGCCTCGGCTGGCGTCATGCAGTATTTGGAAAAACAGCACATCGGCTTCGATACGCGCATCTGCAAGGTGCCCCTCGTCGTCGAATCGTGCATCTATGATCTGGGCTGCGGCGACAATGTCCGCCCTGACGCCGCCATGGGCTATGCGGCCTGCCAGGCGTCGGAAAGTGGGGACTTCCGCCAAGGCTGTTACGGTGCCGGTACGGGAGCGACGGTCGGCAAGCTCTGCGGCCCGGACTATATGATGAAATCCGGCCTCGGCGCCTATGCCGTCCAGGTCGGCGACCTTCAGGTTGGTGCCGTCGTCGCCGTCAATGCCGTCGGCGATGTCCTCGACGAAAACGGCCAGATCCTGGCCGGTATGCGCAGCCGCGATGGCCAGGGCTTTGCCGATACGCGGCGGGTCATGCTCGAAGAAGCCGGCCAGACGCCGACCCTCTTTTCCCAGCGCGCCGTCGGGACGACGACCAATACGACTATCGGTGCCGTCGTCACCAATGGGCAGTTCGACAAGGCCCAGCTGAAAAAAATCGCCGCCCTCGGCAGCAACGGCCTCGTCCGGACCATCCGTCCCGTCAATACGACGGCTGACGGCGATTCTCTCTATGCCGCCAGTGTCGGCAGCGTTTCGGCCGAATTGAGCCTGACCGGGACCATCGCCGCCTACGTCGTCGAACAGGCCATCCGCCGCGCCGTCCGCCAGGCCGAAAGTATGTACGGCGTGCCAGCCTGCGGTTCATGATATGGGATTCCCGCAAGCGGGCCGCCTAGCCACAGCTGTCCGTTTTGGCAACCGTCTTGCGCCTCTCGTTGATCGGCATCTGACGGGCCAAAAAGGCTTAGGACGGCCCCTACGAAGCGGCCTGCGGCATGCGAACTGCGAACTGCGAACTGCGACCTGCGGCCTGCGACCTGCGACCTGCGACCTGCGGACCAGGGATTCCCGCAGGCCATTAATAACGAAATGAGGAACTAAATTATGTACGATTACGTTATCGTCGGCAGCGGCCTCTTTGGCTGTGTCTTTGCCCACGAGATGCATCAGGCCGGCCAACAGTGCCTGGTCCTGGAACGGCGGGACCATGTCGGCGGCAATGTCTATTGTGAAGAGAAGGACGGCATCCATATCCATCGCTATGGTGCCCACATTTTCCATACGTCGGACCGCCGGGTCTGGGACTATGTCAATCAGTTCGTCGAATTCAATCATTTTATCAATGCGCCCATTGCCAATTATAAAGGCGAACTGTACAATCTGCCTTTCAATATGAATACCTTTGCCAAGATGTGGGGCATCATCACGCCGGAACAGGCGGCGGCCAAGATCGAAGGCCAGCGCCGGGCGGCAGGGATTACGGAGCCTAAGAATCTGGAAGAACAGGCCATTTCCCTCATCGGCACGGATATTTATACAAAATTAATCAAAGGCTATACGGAAAAACAGTGGGGCCGGAGCTGTACGGACCTGCCGGCATTCATCATCAAGCGCCTGCCCGTGCGCTATACTTTCGACAATAATTATTTCGACGACTGCTGGCAGGGCATCCCCCAAGGGGGTTACAATGTCCTCATCGACGCCCTCCTGGAAGGCATCGAAGTGCGGACTAGCGTCGATTATAACCGCGAACGGGCATCGTACCTGGATATAGCCCGTAAAGTCGTCTATACCGGTCCCATTGACGAGTATTTCGGCTACCGCCTGGGCCATCTGGCCTATCGGGGCCTGCATTTTGAAACGGAACGTTATAACGAGGTCAACCATCAAGGTGTGGCCGTCATGAACTATACCGACCGGGAAACGCCGTATACGCGGACGATTGAACACAAGCATTTTGAATTTGGCAGGCAGCCTGTGACGTATGTCACCAAGGAATACCCGGCTGAATGGCAGGCCGGCGAAGAGGCCTATTATCCTGTCAACGATGCGGTGAACCAGAATTTATACCATAAATATGCGGCCTTAGCCCGCCATGAACGCAATGTTATATTCGGCGGCCGCCTGGCAGAATATACGTATTACGACATGGACGATGTCATCGCCGGCGCCCTGGCTGCTGTAGAAAAGGAAGGATACCATGCAGAAACGAATTCGTAAGGCCGTCATCCCGGCGGCAGGCTATGGGACGCGCTTTTTGCCGGTCACCAAGGCCATCCCTAAGGAAATGATCCCCATTGTCGACAAACCGGTCATCCAGTACATCGTCGAAGAAGCCCTGCAGAGCGGCATCGAAGAAATCCTCATCATCACGGGCCACGGCAAGCGGGCCATTGAAGACCATTTCGATACCAATATCGACCTGGAGCTGCAGCTGCGCCAGCAGGGGAAGGACCAGCTGCTGCACCTGGTCCAGGACATTTCGTCCATCAATATCCATTATATCCGTCAGAAGCACATGCGCGGCCTGGGCGATGCCATCCGCTGTGCCGAATCGTTCATCGATAACGAGCCCTTTGCCGTCCTCTTGGGCGACGACGTCGTCTACAATCCTGAGCAGCCGGCGCTGAAACAGATGATGGACGCTTTCAGCCGCCTGGGGGCTACTATGCTCGGCTGTCAGGAAGTGCCGCAGGAACTGGTATCGCGTTACGGCATCGTCCAGGGCCAGCCGACAGACGACGACCGCGTCGTCAAGCTCATTGACATGGTCGAAAAGCCGGCTGTCGACGAAGCGCCGAGCCGCCTGGCCGCGCTGGGCCGCTATATCCTGACGCCGGATATCTTTGAAATCCTGCGCCGCGTCCAGCCCGGCAAGGGCGGGGAAATCCAGCTCACCGACGCCCTGCGCCTCATGGCCGACCGGGAAGCGGTCTACGCCTACACCTTCAGCGGCCGCAGCTACGACACGGGCAACAAACTGGGCTTTTTGAAAGCCACCGTCGAATACGCCCTGCGCCGGGAAGACCTGGGCGAAGCCTTCCGGGAATACCTGCGCCATAGCCTCCCCGAATAGGGATTAAAAAACCTCTCAGTCAGCTTGCGCTGACAGCTCCCCTATCAGGGGAGCCGCGAGCGGGCCGCCCGCCACGGCTGTCCGTTCTGGCAGCGGTCCTGCGCCTTCCGTTGGTCGGCACCTGACGGGCCATGCGGATTATGCCTCCCATAATAGGGGAGGTGGCCGTAAGGCCGGAGAGGTTGCCTTGAAAACCTCTCAGTCAGCTGCGCTGACAGCTCCCCTAGCAGGGGAGCCGCGAGTCACGAGCCACGAACCACGAACCACTAGCCACTATTTCTTCCGTCTTTGGCGGAAGAAATCTTTCATGAGGACCGCACATTCTTCGGCCCGGACGCCGGCTGTGATCTCGGTCCGGTGGTTGAGGCGGTCGTTGTCGACGAGCTGGAAGAGGGAGCGCACGGCACCGGCTTTCGGGTCGTCGCAGCCGTAGACGACGCGGTCCAGGCGGCTGTTGACGATGGCGCCGGCACACATGGGGCACGGTTCGACGGTCACATAAAGGGTACAGCCTGTCAGGCGCCAGCGATTGAGGGCGCGGCAGGCTTTTTCAATGGCTAAGAGTTCGGCGTGGGCCGTCGCACAGGGCAGGCTTTCGCGCAGGTTATAGGCCCGGGCGACGACTTTCTTTTCATAAACGATGACGGCGCCGATAGGGATTTCTCCGACGGCATAGGCCGTCTTGGCTTCGGCCAGGGCTTTGCCCATATAAAATTCATCTTTAGTCATAGTGGATGGAGTCTCCTTAGCAAAAAAATTTATGTCTATCATAACACGAAAACAGGGAAGGGGAAACTATTATGGATGCCATTTGGTGGCAGATTTTCGACTTATTAGGGACGACGGCCTTTGCCGTATCCGGCGTCTTCGCAGCCATTTCACGGCGCATGGACCTCTTCGGCATCTTCGTCCTCAGTGCGGCGACGGCTGTCGGCGGCGGTATCATCCGCGACATCCTCATCGGCAATATCCCGCCGGCTGCTTTTAAGAACAGTATCTATTTGTGGATCATCCTCGGCTCCATGGCCGTCATCACGATTATCGTCCGCTATTTCAATATCCGCATGTGGCGCCGCGTCGTCGGCAAGCTCTCCATCTGGTATCTCGTCTGCGACGCCATCGGCCTCGGCTCCTTTACGGTTACCGGGACCCTTTTGGGCTGCTTCTATTATCCCGACTACTGGATCCTCGACATCACCCTCGGCGTCCTGACGGCTGTCGGCGGCGGCGTCATCCGCGACGTCCTGGCCGGGCGTATCCCCGGCGTCCTGCGCAAGGAAGTCTACGCGACGGCGTCCCTCCTGGGCAGTATCTTCTTGTACGGCGCCGTCATCCCCTTTGAGGTCCCCTTGGAAGTCGGCGCCATCGTTGCCTTTTCCGTCACCGTCGCCATCCGCCTGGTGGCCATCCGACTGCACCTCAATATCCCAAGGATCCGCCGCGCCCACCATCGGAGGGCGTAGGGCCGCCCCCTACAAATTTTCCCAGGGCCGTGATATAATAAAGGGTACAATTTTTTTTCTTCATAATAGGAGTGATAACGTGAATCTGTTACAGAAAGCAGTCAGCCTGGCCGTAGCCTCTTTCTTTTTATGTGCCTCGCCGGCTGCACTGGCAAAGACGATTTTATATGTACCCCAGGATGACCGGCCTGTCGATTATGAATACACGGTCAGTACGGCCGAAGCGGCGGGCTATCAGGTCCTGACGCCGCCGGCCCAGTATCTGTCGGGCATGAACTTCCACGGTTCGCCGGATAAGCTCATGGCCTGGGTCAATGCCAATGCCGGCAAGGCCGATGCCATGGTCCTGTCCATCGATTCCCTGGTCTATGGCGGCCTCGTCGATTCGCGCAAGCATAATCTGCCGATGGAAACGCTGACAGCGCGCCTGGAAAAGGTCGAAGCGCTGCATAAATCGCACAAGAAGGTGCCCATTTATGTCTTCAGCACGGTCATGCGCAGTCCCTGGGCCGGCGGCAAGGGCGTCGAACCGGACTATTACCTGACCATGGGCTCCGACATCTATCAGCTGGCGTCGCTCCAGGCCAAGATGGACGAAGAAGGCCTGAATCCGCAGGAACGCAATGACTGGTTCGCCATCATGCGCCGCGTGCCCATGGAATACCTCCAGGACTGGTATAACCGGCGCCGCAAGAACATGAGCATCAATTACCGCCTCATCGATGATGCCCGCAAAGGTGTCTTTACCTATTACAGCCTGGGCCACGACGATAATTCCGTCAGCACCCAGTCGTCGCTGGAATCGAAGTACCTGGAAATGGCCGGTACGGGCATCCCCAAGACGGCTTTCGGCTCCTTCCCCGGTGCCGACCAGCTGGGCCTGCTGCTCATCACGCGGGCTAGCAACGATTTCAATAATTATCATCCCAAGATCACCGTCATCTATCCCTTGGGCGGAGGTGAAAAGACCGTGCCCCGCTATGACGGCCAGGCCATTGGCAAGACCATCGCGTCCCACGTCGAAGCCATCGGCGGCACCATGGTCGACAACGAACGGCCGGACCTCTTGCTGGCCGTCAACACGCCGCTGACGACGTCGACGACGGAATCGGCGAACTTTGAAAACTTCCCGATCATGCTCCAGTCGACGCGGGATTTCCTGACGCAGATCGAAAAGGCCGTCAACCTCGACATCCCGGTCAGCATCGTCGATATGGCCTTTTCCAACGGCTCCGACAACACCCTGGTCTACGGCCTCTATCAGGATAAGATGATGTACCGCCTGGCCGCCTACAACGGCTGGAACACGGCCAGCAACTCCGTCGGCTACGGCATCGCCCAGGGCGTCTTGTCCAAGTACATGACGGCCGATGCCCACCGCGACATGCTGACCACGCAGTATCTCGACAACTGGGCGTACCAGGCCAATGTCCGCGATTACATCTACCGTATGCAGCAGAAACTGGAAGCCGGCGTCGTCACTCAGTATTACCCGACGCTCAACGAAGAACTCCAGAGCCGCACGAAGGAACAGCTCCAGCGCTATGCGTCGACGTATCTCGGCATCGACCCCAAGACCGTCGATGTCGCCCTGCCGTGGCAGCGCCTGTTCGAAGTCTATGTCGACGTCAAGCCGACGCCGTCTGTCCCCCTGGAAGCCGACGTGCGCCACGATATGAATGACCGCGAACTCCAGAACCTGGCCAATGAAGTCTCGGCCGCCCAGGCCCAGCTCGATGCGGCCCAGACCGTCAATGCCGACGGGACGGTCACGCAGGCCGACCCGGCCGTCCAGGCCCAGCTCCAGGCCGCCAAGGCCGCTGCCCAGGCCCGTTACGAACAGGAAAAACAGGCCCAGGCCATCAATCACAGTGAAGAAAAAGCCCAGCAGAGCCGTACCTGGGCTGCACAGAAATAGGATACCCCATGGAACAACAGAATCATACAACGACACAACTTCATGAGAAACGCCGCGTTCCGCCTGGAAAGAAGGGCCGCCGTATCGCTGCCGCCGCAGCCGGACTGGTCTGTCTCGGCATCGCCGCCGTGGCTTACGGCTATTTCGGCCCCAATTTCCTCCTGCCCTATAAGAGCGGCTACGTCCACGTCCGCAGCGACATGACGGCTTCGGAAGTCGGCGATGTCCTGACCGATGAAGGCTATATTGCCAGCCCCTTGTGGTTCCGCGCCGTAGCGACCGTCACGGGACAGGCCGGGGACATCCATGCCGGCGAGTATACCTTCGATTCGCGCATGAGCCTCCATACGCTGCTGGAAAAACTGACCAGCGGCAAGTCGGAAGCGGACCGCCTGGTCGTCCCCGAAGGCTATACGGTCCGGGAAATCGCCAAGGCCGTCGCCGCCAACGGGCGCATCAGCGAAGCCGATTTCCTCAAGGCTGCTTCGTCATCGGACCAGCTCCTGCCGTATATGAAGGGCAATCGCAAAGTGACCTTCCCGACAGAAGGCTTCCTCTTCCCGGACACGTATTTCATCCCTTATGACGCGACGGCTGACGACGTCGTGGCCATGATGCTCAAGAACTTCGACGCCCACTTGACGGATGCCATGAAAGCGGGCATTGCCAAGCAGAACCTGTCGATCTACCAGTTCGTCACCTTGGCCTCGCTCATCGAAAAGGAAGCGAAATACGAAAAGGACCGGCCCCTCATCGCGTCGGTCTTCGAGAACCGCCTGAAGATCCACATGAAACTCCAGTCCGATGCCAGCATTTCCTATGCCATGGGGACTCACAAGGCAGCCTACAGCATCAACGAGACGCAGTACGATTCGCCGTACAATACGTACCGTTATGAAGGCTTGCCGCCGGGACCAATCGGCAATCCCGGCATGGACTGCATGGAAGCCATCCTCGAGGCACCGCAGACGAACTACCTCTATTTCGTCGCCGATAAGGACGGCCATAATTACTTCGCCGCCACCTATGAGGAGCACATGAAGAACGTCCAGGAGCACATGCCATGATGGAGGCATTGTTCCAGGATATGAAAGCCTGTGCCCGCGATCGGAACCTGCCCATCCTGCGCGACAGCGAGCTGCCCTTGTTCACGGGCATCGCAGCGTCGTGCCGGCCGAAACATGTCCTGGAAATCGGGACCTGCATCGGCTATTCGGCCCTGCAGATGGCACCGTTCCTGGCACCGGGCGGGACGATCACGACCATCGAGCTCGACCGTGAGCGCTATGACCTGGCCTGCCAGTTCTTCCGGCGCTCACCCTATGAAAAGGTCATTACGGCTATCCGCGGCGATGGGACGACGCTGGCGGAACAGCTTCCCGGTCCGTGGGACTTCGTCTTCCTCGACGGGCCGAAAGGGCAGTATGTGCGCCAGCTGCGATATCTCCTGCCCAAGCTCCTGCCCGGCGCCATCGTCGCAGCGGATAATATCGACTACCACGACATGTTTTATATCGAAGGGACCCTGCCGCACAAACACCGCACGGCCGTGACCCGTTTGCGGGAATTCATGGACCTCGTCGGCGACCGGTCCCTTTTTGAGACTGTATTTTTTGAAAATGGCGACGGCATGACCGTTTCGCAATGGAAAGGATAAGAGAATGGGAAAAATGGAATTGCTGGCTCCGGCCGGCAGTATGGATAAGATGAAGATGGCCTTTTTATACGGCGCCGATGCCGTATACCTGGGAGGGAAGTCCTTCGGCCTGCGGGCTTTCAGCGACAACTTTTCCAATGAAGAACTGAAGGAAGCCGTCGACTATGCCCATGCCCGGGGCAAGCACGTCCACGTGACGGTCAACATCTTCCCGCATAACGACGACCTCAAGGGCTTGCCGGAATACCTCGTCTACCTGCGCGATATCGGCGTCGACGCCATCCTCATCGCCGACCCGGGCATCTTCGCCCTGGCCCGGCAGCTCGTGCCTGACCTGCCTGTCCACATATCGACCCAGGCCAACACGACCAACTGGGCATCGACGAAATTCTGGCGCGACAACGGCGCATCGCGCGTCGTCATGGCCCGCGAAGTGAGCCTCCGCGACGTCAAGGAAATCCATGCCAAAGTCCCCGATATCGAACTGGAAGGCTTCATCCACGGCGCCATGTGCATTTCCTATTCCGGCCGCTGCCTGCTGAGCAATTACTTCACCCAGGGCGACCGCGACTCGAACCGCGGTGAATGTGTCCAGTGCTGCCGCTTCAAGTACAACGTCGTCGAAGAGAAGCGGCCAGGCCAGTATTTCCCCGTCGTCGAAGATGAACGGGGGACGTACATCTTCAACTCCAAGGACCTCTGTCTCCTGCCGTACCTGCCGGACCTCTACGACGCCGGCTTTACGAGCCTGAAGATCGAAGGGCGCATGAAGAGCATCCACTACGTCGCCACCGTGACCAAGGTCTACCGCCAGGCCTTCGACGCCTACGAAGCCGACCCGGAACACTTCACGGTCCGCCAGGAATGGCTCGACGAATTGGAAAAGATTTCCCACCGGCCCTACACGCGGGGCTTCTCCGTCTCCCGGCCGACGGCGGCCGACCAGGTCTACAGCCAGTCGAGCAATACCCAGACACATGATTTCATCGGCCTCGTCAAGTCCTATGATGAAGAAAAGGGCCTGGCCTGGGTAGAACAGCGGAACCACTTCAAACTCGGCCAGACTGTAGAATTCCTCCAGCCCAAGGGCCATCTGGTCCGCTATACCATCGACCGCATCGTCGATGAAGACGGGCAGGAAATCGACGCCGCCCGCCACGCCCAGCAGCTCGTCGGCCTGGCCGTACCGGAACGGCTGGAACCGTATTCCATGATGCGCCGCCAGGTGAAGAGCCATGTTTGATGAAGACTGGGTCTACTTCCAGGCCCCTCCGTCGGAAATGACCTTCATCAACCGCATCATCGAAGGCTGTGACTACCTGGGCGTGGTCACGGCCCTGGACGGCAAGAAGGGCATCGGCTTCGTACGGACGACGAAGGACACGGCAGGCGAGACGATTGAGGTACTCCAATCGCTGCCCATCCCGGTGTGCATCCTGAGCCGCCAGGAAGCCTTAGCGCAAGCTGAACAAAAGTAGTGTATGAAATTTACAAGATTTATAGTTATACGATTTAGTGAAAAGTGCTGCCCCTGACGGCAGCGCTTTTTTTGTAGGGGCTTCCACGTGGGCGCCCCTACGATAGCAATTCCATGCCGGTTTAAAACGTTACATTTTAAAAGATAGCAGTCCTTGTTGTAATGTGTAAAATAGTTGTTTCTGCTAATCATTTTTTGGCGGTTAGCCCTTTAAATTCTTGACAGAATTGGTGTATAATTAATAATATAATCATAAAATACTTTATAGCGTATATTATATGCGTATACGGTACGCTATTTAATCCAAGACCCGCCGTCTGACGACACGATGTCCATTATCATACATACTGAAACCATAAGCAAAGCGGCCGGGTCCCAGTCAAGTGAGGAGGAGCTTCTATGAAAAAATCTAATTGCCTGGCCATGATTTTGGCTGGCGGGAAGGGAAGCCGTTTGGGCGTCCTGACCAAAGACCAGGCTAAACCGGGCCTTTTGTTCGGCGGAAAATATCGCATCATCGACTTCCCACTGAGTAACTGCCGCAATTCCGGCATCGATACGGTCGGCATCCTGACCCAGTATCAGCCGCTGGAACTGAACTGGTACATCGGCAACGGCAGCTCGTGGAACCTCGACTCGACCAAGGGCGGCACGTACGTCCTGCCGCCGTATCAGAGCGACGGCGGTTCCAACTGGTACCGCGGCACAGCCGATGCTATCTACCAGAACTTGAACTTCGTGGAAATGGTCGGCGACGATTACGTCCTCATCCTGTCGGGCGACCACATCTATTCCATGGACTACGACAAGATGCTCAATTTCCACAAGAAACACCACGCCAAGGTCACCATCGGCACGATCCGCGTCCCCTGGGATGAAGCCAGCCGTTTCGGCATCATGGTCGCCAATGAAAACATGCGCATCACCAAGTTCCAGGAAAAACCGGCCAAGCCCGAAAGCAACCTGGCGTCCATGGGCATTTACATCTTCGACCGCGACGTCCTGGAATCGTACCTCAAGGCCGATGCCAAGGATGAAAAGTCGGAACACGACTTCGGCAAGAACGTCATCCCGGCGATGCTGGCCGACCAGGTCCCGCTGTATGCCTATCCCTTTGAAGGCTACTGGAAGGATGTCGGCACCATCGACAGCCTGTGGCAGGCCAACATGGACCTCATCGCCGACGAACCGCCTATCGACCTACGCGACAGCAAGTGGCGCATCTATTCGGGCAACCAGAGTTTACCGCCACACCTCATCGGGCCTAACGGTTCGGCCAAGAGTTCCCTCATCGCTGAAGGCTCGGAAATCTTCGGGACTGTCAGCAATTCGGTCATCTTCTACGGTGTCACCATCAAAGAAGGGGCGAAAGTCACCAATTCCGTCATCATGCCCGGCTCTGTCGTCGAAGAAAATGCCGTCGTCGACAAGGCCATCCTGGGCGAACGCTGCCACATCTATCCCGGCGCCGTCCTCCACAATGAAGACGGGTCTGTCGCCGTACTGGGACGCAAAGGGGAACTGAAACCAGAACAAGTTACAGCGAAAGGGGAACACTAGTTATGAATAGTAATATGATCGGCCTCATCAATATGCGCGAAGACCATCCCTTGCAGGAAATCAACGACACGCGCCCGCTGTCAACGCTGCCCATCGGCGGCAAATACCGCCTCATCGACTTCACGCTTTCCAATATGGTCAACGCCGGCATCGAAAACGTCGGCCTCCTGCTCTCCAGTCAGTCCCGGTCGGTCCTGGACCACATCCGGTCCGGCAAGGAATGGGGTCTGGCCCACAAGGGCGACGGCTTGTTCTATCTGCCGGAAGAACGGGCGGACATCGAACATCCCGTAGAAGGGGACATCAGTGCTTATTATAAGAACCTCATCTTCGTCCAGCGGGCCAACAAGCGCTACGCCCTGCTGTCGGGCTGCGACATGGTCCAGAACATCGACTATGACAAGGTCCTCCACTTCCATCGCCATCACAACGCCGACGTCACCCTCATCTATCAGCAGCAGAAATACGACTTCGACCGCGAAGGCTATGTCCTGACCATCGACGATGTCTGCCCGGACCGGGTCACGGCCATCGAAGCCAAGCCGGAAGTCAAAGCTGGCGATAATTTATACCAGCGGGGAATCCTCATCGACTGCGATGTATTCCAACATTGCATACGTCGGGCCTATGCCCAGGGATATACCCATTTTATTACCGATGTGCTCCAGCGCAATGTAGACCGCCTGCGGATTTTCGGCTATAATTATCAGGGATATGCAAAACGGATTGATTCCGTCAATTCCTACTTCCAGGTCAACATGGACCTGCGCGACAGCCGCATCTGGCATGAACTGCTCCTCAAGGATATGGATCACCGCATCTATACCAAGATCAAGGACGAAGCGCCGGCCAAGTACATGGAAGAATCGCATGTCTCCAATTCTCTCGTGGCTAATGGCTGCATCATCGAAGGCCGAGTAGAGAATTCGATTCTTTTCCGCCGCGTCAAGGTCGGAAAAAATGCTGTCATTCGCAACAGCATCATCATGCAGCACTCGGTCGTCGGCGATGACGCCCAGCTCGATTACGTCGTATGCGACAAGAATACGGTCATCCAGCCGGAAGCCGTGTTGAGCGGCAGCCACGACAACCCGTTGTGCATTGGTAAACGTTCAGTCCGCTGAGTGCAACTACAAAGGGGTTAGAGACAATATGAAAAAATGGCAGGATAAGGAAGAATTCAAAAAGTTATTTACCGAGAAAGCTCACATCTTGTGGGAAAAAGATCTGCGGGACATGACCTTGAATGAAGTCTATCAGACCATCGCCTATATGATCCGCGATCTGGTAAGTGAAGATTGGATCCGCACGAATGAAATCTATGCCGAACAGAAGGTTAAGCAAGTCTATTATTTCTCCATCGAATTCCTCATCGGCCGCCTCCTGGAATCGAATCTCCTGGGCATCGATATGGACGACATCTGTCGCCAGGGCCTGGAAGACCTGGGCTGGGACCTGAATAAGGTCATCCCGGCCGAACGCGATCCGGGCCTGGGGAATGGGGGACTGGGGCGGCTGGCTGCCTGCTTCATCGATTCCCTGGCAGCGCTGCAGCTGCCGGGCCATGGCAACAGCATCCGCTATCAGTACGGCTTGTTCAACCAGCGCATTGTCGACAACCAGCAGGTCGAATTGCCCGATAACTGGCTGGTCAACGGCTATCCCTGGGAAGTCAAGAAAGTCGACAAGGCCGTCTATGTCCGCTTTGGCGGCAACGCCTACATGCGTCCTGACGAAGACGGCAACCTGGAATGTGTCCACGAAAAGTATTCGTCTGTCCGCGCCGTACCGTACGATGTGCCTATCATCGGCTACCACAACAATACGGTCAACACGCTGCGCCTGTGGCGGGCGGAATATTCGCGGGAACAGCTCTACCAGGAACTGTCCATCGGCGACCGGCGCCGGGCCTTCCGCTACAAGGACAGTGTCCAGCAGATTTCCCGTTTCCTCTATCCTGACGACAGCAATGAAGACGGCCGCCGCCTGCGCCTGATGCAGGAATACTTCTTCGTATCGGCCGGCCTCCAGAGTATCGTCCGCCATTATAAGAAGAAATATCACGAAAGCATCTATAAATTCGACCGCTATGTGGCCATCCACATCAACGACACCCATCCGGCCCTGGTCATCCCGGAACTGATGCGCATCCTCATGGATGAAGAAGGCATATCGTGGGATGCGGCCTGGAACATCACGGTCCGCACCGTGGCCTATACGAACCACACCATCCTGCCGGAAGCCATGGAAAAATGGTCCATCCCCATGTTCAAGGAACTGCTGCCGCGCATTTACCTCATCGTCGAAGAAATCAACAACCGCTGGCTCAAAGAAGTCCGCAGCCTCTATCCGGGCGATGAATCGAGAGCCCGCGACGTCGCCGTCCTCTGGGACGGCCAGGTCCACATGGCTCATCTGGCCGTCCTCGGCAGCCACAGCGTCAACGGCGTCGCCGAAATCCATTCGCAGATCCTAAAGGATTCGACGCTGCACCAGTTCTACACGTGCTTCCCGCACCGCTTCTCGAACAAGACCAACGGCATTTCCCATCGCCGCTGGCTCATCGAAGCCAATCCGCAGCTGGCGTCGCTCATCGATGATACCATCGGTGACAGCTGGTGCCGGACGCCGTCGAAGCTCCAGGACCTCATGCCCTTTGCCGACGACCCGGCCTTCCAGGAACAGCTGACGCGGGTCAAAAAGGAACGCAAGGAAATCCTGGCCCGCTACATCCGCGACCGCTACGATACGGACGTGCGGACGGACTCGATCTTCGACATCCAGATCAAGCGCATCCACCTGTACAAGCGCCAGACCTTGAACATCCTGCACATCCTGCACTTGTACTACCTCTTGAAGGATAACCCGAAACTCAAGATCACGCCGCGGACCTTCCTCTTTGGCGGCAAAGCCGCTGCCGGCTACGGCGAAGCCAAGGAAACGATCCGCCTCATCAACGTCGTCGCCCATATGGTCAATTCCGACCGTAAGGTCAACAAGCAGATGAAGGTCCTGTTCTTGGAAAACTACAATGTTTCCTTAGGCCAGCTCCTCTTCCCGGCTGCTGACGTGAGCGAACAGATTTCGACAGCCGGCAAGGAAGCGTCGGGCACGGGCAACATGAAGTTCATGATGAACGGTGCCATCACCCTGGGGACCATGGACGGGGCCAACGTCGAAATCCACCGCAAGGTCGGCGACGAAAACTGTGTCATCTTCGGGCTGCGGGCTGACGAAGTCATGAACTACTACATCCACGGCGGCTACTCGTCGTGGCAGATGTACAGCGATGACGCCGCCATCCGCCGCCTCATGGATGCCCTCGTCGACGGCTCTATCGGCGGGGACCACTTCGGTATGCTCTACTCGGCCTTCCTCGACCGGAACGACGAATACTTCGTCCTCAAGGACTTCCAGCCCTACTGCCAGGCCCAGCAGGAAATCGCCAAACGCTACGGCGACCATACGAAATGGTGTCATTCGAGCGTCGTCAACATCGCCCAGTCCGGCTACTTCTCCAGCGACCGGACGATCCAGCAGTACGCCGATGACATTTGGCGCATCAAGCCGGTCAAACACTAACTAAGAATCAGGAGGATAAGATATGAAACTCAGTGCAATCGACGAGTACAGTACCTTCTTGTATCATCAGGGTACGAACTACGCCAGTTATCGTCTGTTCGGGGCCCATTTCACGGTCCTGCGCCGCAAGCCCTGCGTGCGCTTTGCCGTCTGGGCGCCTCACGCCCAGCAGGTCAGCGTCGTCGGTGATTTCAATCACTGGGACGCCGATGCCAATCCCATGGAACGGAGCAGCTGCGGCAACGGCATTTGGGTTACGCATATTGCCGGCCTCCAGGAAGGGGACATCTACAAGTACGCCATCACGACGGCGTCAGGCGAACGCATCTTAAAGAGCGATCCCTATGCCTTCTGGTCGGAAGTACGTCCCAATACGGCATCGAAACTGACCAAGCTCCACTACACGTGGCGCGACAAGAAATGGATGGACAGCCGCAGTGCTTACGATTCGTACCGTAAGCCTATGCTGACCTACGAAGTCCATCTCGGCTCGTGGCGCCGCGACGAAGACGGCGAAATGTTGTCGTACCGCGATATCGCGCCCCAGCTGGTCGATTATGTCAAACAGATGAATTATACCCACATCGAGCTCATGCCGCTGTGCGAATATCCCTTCGATGGTTCCTGGGGCTACCAGGGGACGGGGTATTTCTCGGCGACCAGCCGCTATGGCAGCCCGGAAGACTTCATGTACCTCGTCGACCTCTGCCACCGCAACGGCATCGGCGTCATCCTCGACTGGGTACCGGGGCATTTTTGCCGCGACGCCCACGGCCTGCGTCATTTCGATGGCGAACCGTGCTATGAATCGGGCAACCCCATGCTGGCAGAAAACAAGGAATGGGACACGATGAATTTCGACTACGGCCGGACGGAAGTCCAGTCCTTCCTCATTTCCAGTGCCCTGTTCTGGATCAGCCAGTTCCACATCGACGGCCTGCGCATCGACGCCGTCGCCAACATGCTCTACCTCGATTACGGCCATGCCGACGGCGACTGGCAGCCCAATAAATACGGCGGCCGGGAAAACCTGGAAGCCATCGACTTCCTGCGCCATCTCAATACGGCCGTCTTCAAGGAATACCCTCAGGCCCTGATGATTGCCGAAGAATCGTCGGCCTGGCCTCTCGTGACCAAGCCCGTCGACGTCGGCGGACTGGGATTCAATTACAAATGGAACATGGGATGGATGAACGATATGCTCCGCTACATGTCGCTGGACCCGCTGTTCCGCAAGGACAATCACAACCTGATTACGTTTTCGTTATGCTATGCTTTTTCAGAAAACTTCATCCTGCCCTTGTCGCATGATGAAGTCGTCCACGGCAAACATTCCCTCCTGGACAAGATGCCTGGCGACTACTGGCAGAAATTCGCCGGCCTGCGCGCCTTTTACGGCTACTGGATGTCCCATCCGGGCAAGAAGCTCCTGTTCATGGGCAGCGAGTTCGGCCAGTTCATCGAATGGAAATACGATGACAGCCTGGACTGGCACCTCCTCAAGTATCCCATGCACAAGGCCATGCACGACTACGTGCGCAGCCTGAATACGTACTATGTGGACCATCCGGAATTCTGGGAAGAAGACTGCGACTGGTCGGGCTTCTCGTGGATCAGCTGCGACGACTGCGACAACAGCGTCATCGCCTTTTACCGTACGGGTAAGGACGAAACGGACATGACCGTCGTCGTCTGCAACTTCACGCCGGTTGTCCGCCATTCGTACCGCTTCGGCGTCCCCCGGAAAGGGACGTACGTCGAAGTCTTCAACAGTGACGCCACGGCCTTCGGCGGCTCCAACGTCCTCAATGAAGGCGAATTCGAGGCCCAGGATGTGCCCATGCACGGCATGGACCAGTCCCTGGAACTGACCTTGCCGCCGCTGGCGACGATTTACCTGCAGCTGACAGGGAGTGTTAAAAAAAAAGCAGTGACCAAACCGCGGCGCCGCCGGACAGTGAAAGCCGATAAGTCTGCCGACGATACGGTAAAGAAAACGGCCAAGGCGCCGGGAAAGAAGGCGACGACCCGTGGAAAAGGGAAAGCCAAGACGGCAGCGTCTGAAAAGAAGACTGCTGCAACGAGAAAGAGAAGAACTGGGCGTCCTGCCAAAAAGGAAGCAGACGCCTGATACGGTACTTAGGGAAAGTGGGGGACATACGATGAAGGTATTATTTGTGGCATCAGAAGCAGTGCCATTTATCAAAACAGGCGGGCTGGCCGATGTCATGGGCGCACTGCCCAAGGCTTTAGCCAAGAAAGGCATGGACGTCCGCCTGGTCATTCCGAAATACAGCCGCATCGCTGAAGAAGCGAAGAAGCAGATGAAAGAAGTGACGACAGGCATCGTGAACCTGGCCTGGCGCCAGCTCTACTACGGTGTCGAAGAAATCAAGCAGGACGGCGTGACCGTCTATTTCATCGACAACGAATGGTATTTCAAGCGCGACGGCCTCTACGGCTACGGCGATGACGACGAACGCTTCGCCTATTTCTGCCGCGCCGTCCTGACCATGCTGCCCAAGATCGGCTTCAAGCCGGACATCATCCACTGCAACGACTGGCATACGGGCCTCATGGGCGTCTTCCTCAAAGAAGACTTCTGGCACGATGACTTCTACAAGGGAATCAAGGTCATCTATACCATTCACAACCTGAAATACCAGGGCATCTATCCGCCGTCGATCATGCGCGACATCATTGGCCTGCCGCAGGAACTCTTCGACAACGGCAGCCTGGAATGTGACGGCTGCGTGAACTACATGAAGTCGGGCATGGTCTACGCCGACCACATCACGACGGTCAGCCCGTCGTATGCCCAGGAAATCACCTATCCGTACTTTGGCGAAGGCCTGGATGGCTATATCCGCGACAATGGGGAAAAGGTGACGGGCATCATCAACGGCCTGGACATCGACGTCTACAATCCGGAAACGGACCCGTATATCAAGAGCCAGTATTCCGTCGCCAACGCCCGGGCTGGCAAGCGGGAAAATAAAGATGCCCTGCGGGCCGAACTGGGCCTGCGCATCAAGCGGGGCGTCCCCATGATCGCCATGGTCACGCGCCTCGTCGAAGACAAGGGCCTGGACCTGGTCACGCGCATCATGGATGAACTCGTCGACGACGACGTCCAGCTGGTCCTGGTCGGGACGGGCGATGCCGGCTATGAAGAAGCCTTCCGCGAACTGGCCCGCCGCCATCCGACCAAGGTATCGGCGAACATCACCTTCAACGAAGCCCTGGCTCACAAGGTCTATGCCGCTGCCGACATGTTCCTCATGCCGTCGCGGTATGAACCGTGCGGCCTGAGCCAGCTCATCGCCCTGCGCTACGGCGCCATCCCCATCGTCCGCGAAACGGGCGGCCTCAAGGATACGGTCCATCCCTTCGATAAATACAGTAAACAGGGCAATGGTCTGACCTTCCCGAACTTCAACGCCCACGAACTGCTGTTCACGACGAAACGGGCCATGGGTTACTATGAAGACACGGCCCTGTGGGATATCCTCGTCCGCAACGCCATGACCAGCGACTATAGCTGGGACCGCTCGGCCGAAGCCTACCAAAACCTGTACGAAAAAGTATTACAACAATAAAATAGCGTTTTTCGTTTGTAGTTCATCGTTCATCGCAGGGAATGTTTTTTAGTTTCTTCGATGAACGACGGACGACCAACGACGAACGATAAAAGGCTTGTCGTTGTCCGGCAGGCCTTTTTGGCTAACTGTTAGCCACTAACCACTAGCCACTAATCACCACGAAAGGACCGCTTATGGACTTACGATTGTACCACAACTCTCACGAATTCTATTACCGCTCGTTTTTTGGGGCCGTTCCTTCCGGGAGCCGGCTCATCCTGCGCCTCCGCGCCAGCGGCAGCGATGCCGGGAACTGCCGGGCCCGCATCCGCCTGTGGCAGAGCAATGTCGGCGAATCCTTTGTGCCCATGAGTTATGAAGACGGCATCTTCACGGGCATCGTCACCATTCCGCCCAAGGGCTGTCTGCTCTGGTATTATTTCATCATCGACGATGGCCATAGGACCTTCTACTATGGCAACAACTACGACCGCCTCGGCGGCGAAGGGGCCAAATATCCCGATGTGCCGCCGGCCTATCAGGTCACGGTCTACGATAAGGACGCCCATACGCCGGACTGGTTCAAGCACGCCATCGTCTACCAGATCTTCCCGGACCGCTTCCGCCACGGCACCCATACGTCGGGCCGCCTCTACGGCAAGAAGGGCGCCGTCATCCACAGCGATTGGGACGATGTGCCCTATTACTGCAAGCGCGAAGGCCAGGGCGACATCGTCTATTACGACTTTTTCGGCGGCAACATCGCCGGCATCCGGGAAAAATTGCCCTATCTCAAGGAACTGGGCATTACGGCCATTTACCTCAACCCGATTTTTGAAAGCTCCAGCAATCACCGTTACGGCACGGCCGATTACTTCCGCGTCGACCCCATGCTGGGGACGAATGAAGAGTTCGCCGAATTCTGTCAGGCTGCCAGGGAAGAAGGCATCCATATCATCCTCGACGGCGTCTTCAGCCATACCGGTGCCGACAGCATCTACTTCAACCGCTTCGGCAACTATCCCGGCGTCGGCGCCTACCAGTCGAAGGAGTCGCCGTACTATGAATGGTACCGCTTCAAGCATTATCCCGACGACTATGAATCGTGGTGGGGCGTATCGGACCTGCCGGACGTAGAAGAAACGACGCCGTCGTACATGGATTTCATCATCAACAGCGAAGACAGCGTCCTCAAATACTGGCTGAACGAAGGCATCAGCGGCTGGCGCCTGGACGTCATCGACGAGCTGCCCGTACCCTTCCTGCGCCAGTTCTACCATACCCTGAAAGAGGAAAAGCCCGATGCCGTCCTCATCGGCGAAGTCTGGGAAGATGCGTCGAACAAGGTCAGCTACAGCGAACAGCGGGAATACCTCTGCGGCTACGATATCGACAGCGCCATGAACTACGCCCAGCGCTCCCTGATGATCGACTTCATGACCGGCGTCAAAGATGCGCGGCGCATGAATGCCGAACTGACACGACTCATTGAAAATTACCCGCCCGAAAATTTCTATGCCATGCTCAACCTCATCAGCAGCCACGATATCGAACGCATCCTGACGGTCCTCACCAGGGCCGGCGGCACGGACGTGGCGACAGCCGAAGAAACGGGCCGGAAGCGCTTGAAACTGCTGACAGCCTGGCAGATGACCATGCCCGGCGCGCCGTGCATCTATTACGGTGACGAAGTGGGCGTCACGGGCGGCAAGGACCCGGACAACCGGCGGACCTATCCCTGGGGCCATGAAGACCTGGACCTCCTGGCCTGGACCAAGGCCCTGACGCGGCTGCGGACAGCACACGACGCTTTACAGACGGGCCGCTTCATCCCGCTCTATGCCGATGGCGACGTCTTTGCCTTTGCCCGGGTCATCGAAGGGGGACGGGATGTCTTCGGCAAGCCCGCTGAAGACGGTTTCTTCATCATCGCCATGAACCGCAATCCATCGGCCCTGCGGACCATCAGCATCTATACGGACGGCCTGGCCTACGGCAAACTGACCAATGCCCTCCATCCGCGCATGACGCCGGTCACGACGGTGAACAGCCGCTTCACCTTGACCTTGCCGCCGTTGAAAGCGGTCATCCTCCAGGGGAAAGATGCCGGGACCAAGCGGGCCGGTGTCCTCCTGCATCCGACGTCCCTGCCGGCTGCCTGCGGCAACGGTGTCTTAGGGCCGGCCGCGTACCGCTTCGTCGACTTCCTCAAGGCCGCCGGCCAGCAGGTCTGGCAGATCCTGCCCCTGACGCCGCCACTCATGGGCGATTCGCCGTATTTGTCGGAATCGGCCTTTGCCGGCAACGAAGCCCTCATTTCCCTGGAAGTCCTGCGCGACTGGGGCTGGCTGAAACAGGAAGCCCTGGATGATTTCCTGGCTCAGGGGAAAAAGACTGCGTCCTGGCACAGCCTGGCCGCATATAAGGCCAAACTCCTCTGGGATATGTCCCATGATCCGGACCTGACCATTCCCTGGGAACCGTTCCGGGCCTTTTGTGAAAAGAATGCCTATTGGCTCGACGACTACGCCCTCTTCCGGGCTGTCCGCGATTTCTTCGGCGGCCGCTGCTGGACAGAATGGCCGGAAGATATCCGCCACCACAGCCAGGCCGCCCTGGCCCAGTATAGCGAGGAGCTGGCCGGCGCCGTATCGCATGTCAAATTCATGCAGTACATCTTCAGCCGTCAGTGGCACGATGTCCGGGCCTACGCCGCTGAAAACGGCGTGTCCATCCTCGGCGACGTGCCCATGTTCGTCGCCCATAACAGTGCCGACTGCTGGGCCCATCAGGACCAGTTCGACCTCGATGAAGCAGGGAATCCGTCGTCCGTCGCCGGTGTCCCGCCTGACTACTTCAGTGCCGACGGCCAGCTCTGGGGCAATCCCCTCTATGATTACCAGGCCATGGCCAGGGACAACTACCAGTGGTGGACCGACCGCTTCCGCCGCATGATGGACCTTGTCGACGAAGTCCGGGTCGACCATTTCCGCGGCTTTGCCGCTTACTGGGCCGTACCGGCCGGTTCGGAAACAGCCAAGAGCGGCGCCTGGAAAGAAGGGCCCGGCCTGGACCTCTTCCGGGCGGTCTACCAGAAAATCGGCCGGCTGCGCCTGGTCGCCGAAGACCTGGGCGTCATCACTGACGACGTCTGCACCCTCAAAGACGCCCTGCACCTGCCGGGCATGAAGGTCATCCAGTTCCACCTCAAGGACCGGGCCGACGGCCGCCTGGCCTTCGATACCGAGCCGGACTGCATCGCCTATACCGGGACCCATGACAACAACACTATCCGCGGCTGGTATGAAGACGACCTGACGCCGAGCCAGCAGCTCCACGTCCGCCAGATGCTAGGATTGTCCGATGAAGCGGCACCGCAGGAAATCGTCGGCGCCCTCATCGCCTATACCTACTGCCGCCGGGCCGAAACAGTCATCATTCCCATGCAGGACCTCCTGGCCCTGCCGTCGTCGGGACGCATGAACACGCCGGGCGTCGCCGACGGCAACTGGCACTGGCAGCTCAAAGAAGGCCAGACGACCTTCGACATCGCCCATTGGCTGGCCAAAGCGTGCCGCGAAAGCGGACGTTGATCGTAGGTCGTTCGTCGTAGGCCGTTCATCGTAGGGGCGACAACGTGGGGCGCCCGCCAGAGATTGGCTACATCGTTTTTCAAGATGTTTGCTGAACCCATAGGTCGTTGATCGTAGGCCGTTCGTCGTAGGTCGTTGATCGTAGGCCGTTCGTCGTAGGGGCGCCCACGTGGGGCGCCCGCCAGAGATTGGTCACATCGTTTTTCATGATGTTTGCTGAACCCATAGGCCGTTCATCAAACCATGAACGATACGTAAAAAGAATAACGCGTTGCTCTCTAAAAGAAGGGAGTAGCGCGTTTTTTGTCGAATACGTATAGTAAAAGTAATGTTGAAAAGGATGTGATTTTGTGTATATTACTTACATGCGTATTCAAAATTACCGGAATCTGCAAGACGTCGAAATGACTTTCCACGAAAGGGCCAACTATATCGTCGGTGAAAACGCCATCGGCAAGAGCGGCCTGTTGCGTCTCATTTCCTATATGAGTGCCGGCCGCAATGTCGAAGAAGATGACTATGCCGACGTGACCCGTCCCATCGTCATCACCCTGGACCTGCACCTCTTGCACAATGAGCAGGAATATTTCGCCGATACGCCAGACGAGCACCGTCAGAGCCTGCGCGTCCGCATGGAAATGCACGTCAGCGACATGTATCCCCATCTCTACGACGACAACAGCGGCGAAGAACTGCCGTTAGAGCTCATCCGCCGCCTGCGCTACGTGTCCTATTCGGCGGCCATGCCGGAAGAACAGCGCGTGCCGCCGCGCATTTACCGCGCCTTGGAACAGAAGCTCTCTCAATGGAGCGAAACGCATTGGGACGGCTTGTCGGAAGAAGCCAAGGCCTTCATCCATCACGAAGTCGCCGTCGGCAGCCTCGATTCATCGTATTTCGTCAACATCTTTCTCTTGTCCCGCATGCTCTGCCGCATGGACCGGCCCAGGGCGGACAACATGAAATTCATTTCCCTGGCCGCCCTGTGCGTCATCACCCAGGTCTACCTGATGTCCATCAGCCGCGCCGTGCCTATCGAACACAATCTCATCGTCGACGAAGAAGGGAAGCGCTACCTGCCCCTCATCATCTCCATCGATGAACCGGAAATGCACCTTCATCCCTACATGCAGCGGTCGGTCCTGCTCTATTACCAGCAGCTCCTGAACAACGAAGACCCCCAGTTCTGTACGCTCCTCAAGGACCTTTTCGGCCTCGACGGCCTGCGGGGACAATTATTCGTCGTCACCCACTCGACGGATTCCCTCATCGACGACTACCGCCATATCATCCGCCTGTACCGCAACAAGCAGGGCATGGTCAAAGCGGCCTGCGGGGCCAGCTTCCATTTCAGCGAAGAAATCGAGAAACACCTGATCATGCACTTCCCGGAAGTCAAGGAAGCCCTCTATTCGCGGAGCGTCCTCATCGTCGAAGGGGAAACGGAATACGGCTGTTTCCAGCACTTTGCCAAGACCCTGGACCTGCCCTTCGACTACTACGGCATCTGCCTCATCAATGCCCGCGGCGAAAGTTCCATCTCCAAAATCAAGAAACTCCTGGAATACTTCAAGATACCCGTCGTCGCCCTGTACGACGCCGACGTCAAGGGCAGTCATAAAGGCGAACGGGGCGTCTACTTCACCGACGAGATCTGCTTTGAAATGGACCTGGCCAAGACCATGATCGACCACGGCCAGCGCCGCGACCTGGACCGCATCATCAACACGGCCAGCGGCGAACACGCCCGGGCCACGACGGACATGATCAAAAAGGCCTGCCGCAAACTGGACGTCAACTTCCACGATTACCCGGCCCGCCTCTTGTGGCACGTCAACCCGCGCAATAAAAAGGCCCTGTACATCTATTACTTCGCCTGGCTCTACAGCAACAAAGGCGTCATCCTCGGCCGCCTCATCGGCCAGTCCCTGAAAAAAGAAGACATCCCGCCATCCTTCGTCCGCGCCATCGAAGCCGCCGGCCAGCTGGCAAAAGTCACCAAAGCCGTGTAACGGCTTTGGTGACTTTCGTAGGGGCTCCCCGTGGGGAGCCCGCTGTGAATAATGGGAATAAACGCAGGCCGCAGTCCGCAGACGGCAGACCGCCGCGGTCCCATGGACCGCATCGTAGGCGTCCCGCCCAAGGCTCCCTTTATAGGGGAGCTGTCAGCGTCAGCTGACTGAGAGGTTGAATTTGCATTCACGTGTAAGGTTCAAGTTTGTAGACCATGATTAAAAATTTAAAACCATCTCCTGCAAACTACAAACTCCGTACTACAAACTATAAAGAGAAGGACCCCTAACCCCTAACCACGAGCCACGAACCACGAACCCCTAGCCACTAATCCCCAACCATGGTATGATATAGGGTACAGTCTATTTCAGAAAGAGAGATGCCTTATGAAACTTTTTATTGCCGAAAAGCCGAGCATGGCCCGGGAATTGGCGAAGTGCCTGCCTGATCCGCACCAGCGGGGGAACGGCTGTATCCGCACGGGCGGCGGCATCGTGACCTGGGCTTATGGCCACGTCCTGCAGCAGGCAGAGCCCCAGGATTATGATCCCAAGTACAAGCGCTGGAACGCCGACGACTTGCCGATTATCCCCAAGCAGTGGAAGCTCCTGGTCAGCCCGGCCAGTAAGGACCAGTTCAAGGTCATTACGGACCTCATCGCCAACCCCGACGTCGATACTATCGTCAACGCCGGTGACCCGGACCGGGAAGGGCAGCTGCTCATCGATGAGATCCTCGATTACGTCGGCAATAAGAAGCCTGTCGAACGGATTCTCTTGAATGCCCTCGACGAGAAGAGCATCCACGAATCCCTCGACGATTTGCGCAGCAACGGCGATTTCGTCCATCTCAAGGAATCGGCCCTGGCCCGCAGCCGCGCCGACTGGCTCATCGGCATGAATCTGTCCCGGGCCTATACCCTGGCCGCCCGCCGTCAGGGGCACCGCGTCGTCTTTCCCATCGGCCGCGTCAAGACGCCGACTTTGGCCCTCGTCGTCCGCCGCCAGCGGGAATTGGACAACTTCGTCCCCGTCACGTATTACGTCGTCAAAGCCGATTTCCTCCACAAGAACGGCCTCATCCGCGCCCAGTGGCAGCCCAGGGATACCCAGAGCGGCCTCGACCCGGAAGGGCGCTGTGTCGATGAAAAGACGGCCCAGTCCATCCTAACACGCCTGCAGGAACGGCCTGACGGAACCATCGTCGAGAATAAAAAGACCAAGAAGAAAGAAGCCCAGCGCCTGCCCCTGTCCCTGTCGTCCCTGCAGGTCCTGGCAGGCAGGCGTTATGGCTATACGCCGCAGCAGGTCCTCGATACGGCTCAGGAATTATATGAACGGAAACTGACGACCTATCCCCGTTCGGACTGCGAATACCTGCCGGTGAACCAGCGCAAGGATGTACCTCATATTTTGGCCAATCTCGGGAAACTGCCGGCAGGGAAGCTGGCTGGATGGGTCGCCGGTGCCGACGGCAAGATACGCAGCCGCGCCTGGAACGACAGCAAGATCACGGCCCATCATGCCATCATTCCGACGACCGTAGCCTGTCCCTTCGATAAATTGACGTCTATGCAGCAGCATATTTATTACCTCGTCGCCCAGGCCTATATCGCCCAATTCTATCCCATCCATGAATACGACCAGACGCGCATGGTCATCGAAGCGGCTGATGAACGCTTCGTCGCCCATGGCAAGACGGTCACCGTGCCGGGCTGGAAGGTCCTCTATCAGAGCGACAAGCACGATGACGACGAAGAAGAGAAGGGGACCCTGCCGGCTGTCCGCAAGGGCGATGGCGTCCATTATCAGAACGGCCAGGTCGACAAAAAGGCGACTAAGCCGCCGCCGCGCTTCACGCCGTCGACCCTCTTGGCAGCCATGAAGGAAATCTATAAGTACGTCAAAGACGAGAGCCTGAAGAAGAAATTGAAAGAAGTCCAGGGCATCGGCACAGAAGCGACGCGGGCGACGATCATCCAGGAGCTCATCCAGCGCAAATTCCTGACGACGGAAGGCAAGAAGAAGTACCTCAAGCCGACAGATGACGCCTACCTCCTCGTCGATTCCCTGCCCGATGAAATGCTCTATCCCGACGAAACGGCTGTCTGGGAAGAACGGCTCTATCAGATGAGCCTGGGCAAGGATAAACTGGACACCTTCCTCCACGACCAGCTGTCCTTCCTGGATACCCTGGTCACGGCGGCCCGGAAAGTCGTCATGCACATAGCCGGCATCAAGACCTGCCCCGTCTGCGGCAGCGCCATGGTCAAGCGCCACGGCAAATACGGTGACTTCTACGGCTGCAGCAACTACCCGTCGTGCCGCCACACCGAGCCCATAGACGGCGACAAGAAACAGGCCGACGCCAAGCCGTCGCCGTACCCGTGCCCGCGCTGCCATAAAGGGACCTTCCAGAAACGCAGCGGCCCTTATGGCCCGTTCTGGGTTTGCAGTGAAGCCGGCTGCAACACCAAATGCGCCGACGTCGACGGCGTACCAAGTTACTATGCCAGACACTAGTCTGGCATAGTAACTGTAGGGGCTCCCACGTGGGGAGCCCGCCCCAGCCATTCGATGGGATTCATTTGAATGATTCGATGGGATTCCCACAAGCGGGCCGCCCTTTGGGACGGCCCCTACGAACCCCTAACCCCTAACCCCTAACCCCTAGCCACTAGCCACTAGCCACTAGCCACGAATCCCTACCCCCTAGCCACCAACAACTACCTATGGTATTATAAATAATAGGCTATTTTTTATAGCTATTTTGTCAACTTTGGAGTCAAAATCATCAATGAAACGAATTTATTTAGATAACGCGGCAGCGACGCCGATGGACCCGCGCGTCCTGGACGTCATGATGCCGTATTTGACGACGGCTTACGGCAATCCGTCGAGCCTTCATTATTTCGGCCAGCAGGCCCGGTCTGCCGTCCAGACGGCGCGCAGCCAGGTCGCCCACTGCCTGGGCGTCAAAGGGGAAGACCTGGTCTTCACCAGCGGCGGCACGGAAGCGGACAACTTGGCCATCCTCGGCTTCCTGCGGGCCAATTACCCCCACGGCGGCCACCTGGTCACGACGGCCGTAGAACACCACGCCGTCCTGCGGACTTTCCAGGCCCTGGAAGGGAAGGGCTATGACGTGACCTATGTCCCTGTCGAAGCCGACGGCCGGGTCACAGCCGACGCTGTGGCCCAGGCCCTGCGCGATGATACGGTCCTCATTTCCGTCATGTATGCCAATAATGAAACGGGCATGGTCCAGCCCATCGACGCCATCGGCGCCCTGGCCCGGCAGAAGGGCATCGCCTTCCACGTCGACGCCGTCCAGGCCTTTGGCTACGTGCCTATCCGGCCGCTGGAACAGGGCATCGACATGCTCACGGTCTGCAGCCATAAGATTTACGGCCCCAAAGGTGTCGGCGCCTTGTACATCCGCCACGGACTGCAGGTCGCTGCCGAAGCCTATGGCGGTCCCCAGGAACACCGCCTGCGGGCGGGCACGGAGAACGTCGCCGCCATTGTTGGCTTCGGCAAGGCTGCCGAACTCCTGGAGGCCGAACGGGACGACCGCGTCCGGGCGGCGCGGCGCCTGACCGATGCCGTCTATGACCGGCTCATCAAGGGCGACGCCCGCTTCCACCTCAACGGCCGGCGCAACCACGTCCTGCCCAACATCATCGACTTCAGCGTCGACGGCGTGGACAGCGCCATCCTGCTCATCGCCCTCGACCTGCAGGGCCTGGCCGTATCGGCTGGCTCGGCCTGCGAAGCCGGTGCCGTCGAAGCGTCCCATGTCCTCCAGGCCATGGGCGTCGAGGAAAAATGGCTGCGCAGCAGCATCCGCCTGTCCGTAGGCAAAGAAAATACCTTAGATGAAATCGAAGCAGCCATCGCCATCATCGGCGACGCTGTCCGTAAAAGCAGAGGAGAGTCACTATGAAACGAGTTGCCGTAGCTATGAGCGGCGGCGTCGACAGTTCGGTCACGGCCGGCCTTTTGAAGCAGCAGGGGTATGACGTCATCGGCATTACCTTGCGCCTGTGGGAAGAAGACCCGGCCTGCACCATCGACAACGTCCACGCCTGCTGCTCCCTCAGTTCCGTCGACGATGCCAAAGCCGTCGCCTCGGTCCTGGGGATTCCCCATTATACCCTGGATTTCCGCGATATCTTCCGGCGCGACGTCATCGACTACTTCGTCGATGCCTACGTCCACGGCAGGACGCCCAATCCCTGTATTGCCTGCAATAAATTCATTAAATTCGGTCTGCTCTGGGAAAAGGCCAAGCAGTTCGGTGCCGACTTCCTGGCGACAGGCCATTACGCCCGCATCGTCAAGGACGAAGGGACGGGAATCTATTCCCTGCTCCGCGGCACAGACCGCCGCAAGGACCAGTCCTATGTCCTCTATCAGCTGACACAGGACCTGCTGCCCCATCTTTTATTCCCCATGGCCGGCCTGGAAAAGGCCCACACGCGGGAACTGGCTAAGGAATGGGGCCTGCCGGTCTTCAACAAGCCTGAAAGCCAGGATATCTGCTTCATCCCGAACAACGACTATAAGGGCTTCTTGCAGCACGAACGCAAGGGCATCTTCAAGCCCGGCGACTTCGTCGACCAGAGCGGCCGCGTCATCGGCCGCCACAAGGGCATTGCCGCCTACACCATCGGTCAGCGCCGGGGGTTGAACCTCGGCGGCCCCGGCGGTCCGTATTATGTGACGGCCCTCGACGTGGCCCATAACCGGGTCGTCGTCGGCTCGGAACAGGATTTGTTCTCGAAGACTGTCCATGCCGGTGAAGCGACGTGGGTCGAACAGGCACCGTCCGCACCGTTCCGGGCCCTGGGCAAGATACGCTATGCTGCCCGTGAAGCGGCCTGCACGGTCTATCCCGACGGCGACAGCCTGCGGGTCGAATTCGACGATGCCCAGCGCGCCGTCACGGCCGGCCAGGCCCTGGTACTTTACGACGCCGAAACAGGCGAACGCGTCCTGGGCGGCGGCGTCATCCAATAGGAAAAAAGAGGAGGATTCCTGTGTCTACAGATCATATCAGAAACTTTTCAATCATCGCACATATCGACCATGGCAAATCGACGCTGGCCGACCGGATGCTGGAAATGACCGGCACCGTGCCCAAACGGGAAATGGAAGACCAGCTCCTCGATACGATGGATCTCGAACGGGAACGGGGCATTACCATCAAAGCCCAGTCGGCCCGTCTCATTTACGATGCCAAAGATGGCAAACAGTATACGCTCAATCTCATCGACACGCCGGGGCACGTCGACTTCAACTATGAAGTATCGCGCAGCCTGGCGGCCTGCGAAGGGGCCCTGCTCATCGTCGATGCCACGCAGGGCGTCGAAGCCCAGACCCTGGCCAACGTCTACCTGGCCCTGGAACACGATCTGGAAATCATTCCCATCATCAATAAAGTCGACCTGCCCAGCGCCGACCCGGACCGGGTCTGCAAGGAAATCGAAGACGTCATCGGCCTGGACGCATCGGACGCCATCATGATCAGCGCCAAGACGGGCTACGGCGTCGACAAGGTCCTGGAAGCCATCGTCCAGCGCATCCCGGCACCGGCTGACGAAGGGGACAAGCCCTTGCGGGCCCTCATCTTCGACTCCCACTTCGATGCCTATAAAGGGGCTATCGCCAACATCCGCATCATGGAAGGCAGCGTCAAGCCGGGCCAGCGCATCCGCATGATGGCGTCGGGCAAGGAATTTGAAGTCATCGAAACGGGCGTCTTCCTGCCCCAGATGCATCCCGTCCCGTCTCTGGAATGTGGCAGCGTCGGCTATCTGGCAGCCAGCATGAAGAACGTCCGCGACTGCCGCGTCGGCGATACGGTCACTTTGGCCGACCATCCGGCTAAAGAAGCCCTGCCGGGCTACCGCAAGGCCGTGCCCATGGTCTACTGCGGCCTCTACCCGGTCGAAACGAACGACTACGACAACCTCCGCGATGCCCTGGAAAAGCTCCACCTCAACGATGCGGCGCTGCTCTTTGAACCGGAAACGTCGTCGGCCCTGGGCTTCGGCTTCCGCTGCGGCTTCCTGGGCCTCCTGCACATGGACGTCGTCCGCGAACGGTTGGAACGGGAATACAACCTGTCCCTGATCACGACGGCGCCGTCGGTCATTTACCACGTCTACTGTACGGACGGCACCATGGTCGAAGTGGACAACCCGTCGCAGATGCCGGACATGACGAAAATCGACCACATCGAAGAACCGCTGGTCAAGACGACGATCATCATCCCCAAGGACATGGTCGGCACGGTCATGGAAATCTCCCAGAACCGCCGCGGTCAGTACGTCACCATGGATTACCTCGACGACACGCGCGTTTCTTTGATCTACAACCTGCCCCTGTGTGAAATCCTCTACGACTACTTCGACGTCCTCAAGTCGGCGACCCGCGGCTATGCGTCCCTCGATTATGAGCTCAACGGCTACCAGTCCTCGCCAATGGTCAAAATGGATATCCTCATCAACGGCGACGTCGTCGACGCCCTGAGCGTCATCGTCCACAAGGATTTCGCCGCCCGCCGCGGCCGCGCCCTGGTCGAAAAACTGCGCAGCCTCATTTCGCGCCAGCTCTTCCAGATCCCCATCCAGGCCGCTGTGGGCAATAAGATCATTGCCCGCGAAAACGTGGCAGCCCTGCGCAAGGACGTCCTGGCCAAGTGCTATGGCGGCGATATTTCCCGTAAGCGCAAGCTCCTGGAAAAACAGAAGGAAGGCAAGAAGCGCATGAAACAGTTCGGTACCGTCGAAATCCCGCAGGAAGCCTTCATGGCCGTCCTCAAAGTCGACGAAGAATGACGCTGGGCCTGTACGTCCACATCCCGTTCTGCCGCCATAAATGCCTGTACTGTGACTTTCCGTCCTATGCCGGCCTGGAGCGCTACTGCCAGGGCTATGTCGAAGCCCTGTGCCGGGACATCGCGGCCTCGCCCTATGCCGGGGAAGGGGCTGATACGGTCTACGTCGGCGGCGGTACGCCGTCGATGCTGGAAGCCGGCGACGTCAGCCGCATCCTGAAGACCCTGCGGCAGACCTTCTGCATTGCCAGCGATGCGGAAATCACGATAGAAGCCAATCCGGACAGTCTCGATTATGATAAGGCCGCGGCCCTGGCCGATTGCGGCGTCAACCGCCTGAGCCTGGGCGTCCAGTCCTTTTCCGACGCCATGCTGGCCTTTCTGGGCCGGGTCCATACGGCAGCCCAGGGCGAAGCGGCCATCCAGGCGGCCTACGCGGCCGGCATCCATAATTTGTCCCTGGACCTGATGTACGGCCTGCCCGGCCAGCGCCTGGCCGACGTCCGCCGCGACGTAGAGCGCCTTTCCCAGCTGCCCGTGGTCCACGCGTCCATTTACAGCCTCATCGTCGAAGACGGGACGCAGCTCAAGGAGGGCCTGGAAAAGGGGACGTGGCACCTGCCGCCTGACGGGACGGTCGAAGCCATGGGGAAGGCTGTCCACGACGCCATGCACGGTTATGGCTTCCATCACTACGAGATTTCCAGCTATGCCAAAGGGCCTTTCGAGTCGCGCCATAACAGCAAATACTGGACTTATGAGCCTTATATCGGCTTTGGTGTATCGGCCCATTCCTTCGATGGGACGACACGCTGGGCCAATGTAGCCAACATCCCGGCGTATATCCATAAGGCCGGCAGGGAGAGTGTCGTCGCCGAATCCGTCGCCATCGACGCCAAACGGGCCGTCGAAGATTACTGCTTCCTGGCCCTGCGCCGCCGGGTCGGCATCGATTACGGCGATTATGCCAGGCGCTTCGGGAAATCCATCGAAGCCGACTTCGGTCCTGTCATCGACGGCCTCCTCCGCCAGGGTCTCCTGGAGCGCACCGAGCGGGGCTGCTGCCTTAGTGAAGACGGTTTAGGATATGGCAATTATGTATTCAGTAAATTTATACGCTGAACCTCAGAAATTGTTGACAAATGACACTAATCTGAGTATAATTTCATTGTGTGCAGTAAAAGCACTCCCTATCATACCTTGGAGGGAGGGATAATAGAATGGCAGAAATCAGAGTTGGTAAAAACGAAACGTTAGACAGCGCACTTCGCCGCTTCAAACGTTCTTGCCAAAAGGCAGGTGTTCTTTCCGAAGTACGGAAACGTGAACACTACGAAAAACCGAGTGTACGGAGAAAGAAAAAATCCGAAGCAGCACGGAAACGGAAGTACAGAGCATAATCGTCAAATGTAAGAAGGGTGATAACATGTCTCTTAAAGAAGAACTGCTTCAGGACATGAAAGCGGCCATGAAAGCCAAAGAAGCCGGTAAAACGGCTTTATCCGTCATCCGCATGGTCCGTTCGTCCATCCGCAATACGGAAATCGACGGCAAATGCGAACTCGATGACGTTGGCGTCGGTGCCGTCATTGCCAAAGAAATGAAACAGCGCAAGGAATCGTTGGCAGAGTTTGAAAAGGCAGGCCGCAGCGACCTCGTCGAAGAAACGAAGGCCGAAATGGCCGTACTGGAAAAGTACATGCCCAAACAGCTCACAGCCGATGAAATCCGCCAGATCGTCAACGATGCCGTTGCCGGTCAGAGCGGTCTCAAGATGGGCGACGTCATGAAGCTCGTCATGCCCAAGGTCAAAGGTAAGGCCGACGGCAAGCTTGTTTCACAGATTGTTCGAGAAATTTTACAAAATAATTAGTTTTGTTAGATTTTTCTAAAAAATCTATTGACAAATAGACTGATTAATTGTATTATTTTAGCATGAATTTGAAAATAAAATAAGTCATGAAACAAGAGTCAAAGAAGACTCCGAACCTTAACCACAGGGGCGGAGTCTTTTTTTTCACCCAAAGGAGGAGTCATGATGGCTAAAGATGATTTAGTATATGTAATCCCTGCAGGTCAATATGGTAAAGAAGGTGTGCTGGCTTTACTCGAACAGCACCCGGAAATTAAATTTGTATCTCTCGTAGGCATCGACCTCGCCGGTAACGATACGGACGAAAAGATTCCTATCAGTGTATTCTTCGATGAATACGATAAATTCTTCAATGCTACGGCTTTCCAGACAGACGGTTCTTCCGTTGTCCTGCCGGGCATCGCTACCTTGTCCAATGCTCGTGTCGACATCAAAGCCGACCCCGGCGTCGACTGGTTCGTCGATTACAATGACGGCAACATCGATCCGGAAACGGGCAAACCCGTCGGTACGCTCCGTATCCCGAGCTTCCTCCGCCATGCTACGGGCTTCATCGACTCCCGTTCCATCCTTCGCAACACCTGCGACTACGTAGGCGACCAGATTTTGGCTCTTGTCAAGAAATACGGCATCAAAGGCACGTCCATCAATCCTGATGACATCGAAAAGATCGTCTTCACGACGGCTACAGAATTGGAATTCTGGGTCAAGACCCCGAGCCAGGACGTAGCTACCCGCCTCTTGTCGGCATCCCAGAAGATGCAGGAACAGTACTGGCAGCGTACACACGGCGTCGTCCGCACGGCGCTTGAACAGACCGTCGAACGCCTTGAAAAATACGGCCTCGAACCGGAAATGGGCCATAAAGAAGTCGGCGGCGTCAAAGCCCAGATCGACGATTCCGGTAAATTGACCTTCGTCCTCGAACAGCTCGAAGTCGACTGGAAATACGCCAGCGACCCTGTACAGACAGCTGATAACGAAATCGCTGCCCGTATCATCGTCCGCGAAGTCTTCCGTGAAAACGGCCTCGAAGTCACCTTCCAGGCTAAACCGATCCACGGCGTTGCCGGCTCCGGTGAACATACTCACTTCGGTATCGGCGCTATCATGAAGAATGGCAAATTCGTCAACCTCTTCAACCCGGATGACATGAAGAGCGAATTCCTCTCGGCCATCGGCTACGGCGCTATCATGGGTATCCTCAAACACTACGAAGTCATCAACCCCTTCGTATCGTCGACGACGGACTCCCTCAACCGCTTGAAACCGGGCTTCGAAGCTCCCGTCTGCATCGTCACGGCTCTCGGCGGCGAAACGCCGGACGTTCCGACTCGTAACCGTTCCGTCCTGGCCGGCCTCATCCGCGACATCGCCAGCCCGGCAGCTACGCGTTTCGAACTCCGCGCTCCCAACCCGTTCACCAATACGTACATCGCCATCGCTATGTGCTACCTCGGCGCTCTGGACGGCATCAAATACGCTCTCTCCAGCGGCAAATCGACGGCTGAACTCCTGGCTGAACTCTCCAAGAAACCGGGCGAAGACGCAGATTACCTGGAAAAAGACCGGGCATACCGCTCCGAAGTCGACGTCTTCGAAAACTTCAGCGACGAAGAACGCAATGCCATGTTCGGCAAAGCTCCGCGCACCGTATGGGAAAACTTCAAAGCCCTTACGACGTATCCGGAAAAACTGGACGACCTCGCTTGCGACGCTTTCCAGAAACGCATCATGGAATCCTTCAAACTCGGCGCTCTCAGCCGCTGGGCACTGGAACTCCAGTACCGCATCATTCCGGAAAACCTCTCGAAAGTCATCGCTGCCGAACAGCTCCATGCTGATGGCGACAGCAATGCCCTCGAAGTCGAACGCTGGACCAAGATTAACGCTCTCCGCACGGAATTAGGCCGCGACACCGAAAAGAGCCTGTCCATCTTCTCCAAGATCAAACAGGCCCTGGCTGCTGACGACTACGATACCGCATCGGACCTCATGGTAGAAATGAGCGACAAAATGGATCAGCTCACTGACATGTACTACGAATATTCTCATAACGCTTTCTAATATATCGTTTGGATGTAAAAAGGAGCTGTCGCATTGCGACAGCTCCTTTTTAGGTGGCTAGTGGTTAGTGGCTAGTGGTTAGTGGCTAGTGGTTAGTGGCTAGTGGTTCGCCAAGGGTTTTAAATTTTTAACCACCCGCTAACCACTAACAGCTAGCCCCTAACCACTTAAAAGGGCTTGTCGTCATGCGACAAGCCCTTTTTTATAATGGCAAGCAACCTCTCAGTCAGCTACGCTGCCAGCTCCCCTATAAAGGGAGCCTTAAGCCTCTCCTGATAGGAGAGGTGGCCCATAGGGCCGGAGAGGTTGCCTTTTGCCGCCCATGGGACGGCACTTACGATGCGGCCTTTAAAAATGGAAGGTCACGCCGGCGCCGACGCCGTGTTCGTTGTCTCCGTCTTCGGGCATGTAGTTATGGTAATTGACGTTCAGACCCCAGCCGAAGGCGATGTTGTAATTGAGGCCGGCCTGGGCTTCGGCAAAGTGCGAGCCCTTGACGTAGGTCGCATAGGGCTGGAGGCCCAGGATGTGCGGCGCAGCGACACCGATGCCGCCGTAGAAGGACGTCGAACTCGACTGTTCGTCGATGTTGTTGCGCCAGCCGCCGAGGAGCTGGACTTTCGAGCCGATGACATTGTATTTGGCATAGATATCGTTCTGGTTGCCGTACTGGTCGCGGTCGGCCCGTTTATAGCCGATGGTCGTCCGCGGCAAGACTTTGGCTTCGGCGTACTGTTCTTTCGTGCCGACGCCGAGGCTGACACCGGCTTCAGGCAGGACGGACAAGGCAAAGGCCTGGGGCAGGGCAAAAGCCGTGCAGGCCAGTAAGGCTGTGGTCAATTTCTTTAACATACGTATCGCTCCTTTGCGAAAAAATCATTTCAATTCCAGACCGACCGGGCAGTGGTCGCTGCCGGTGATGTCGGTGTATATGGCGGCTTTTTCCAGCCGGTCGTCGAGGTCCTTCGTAGTCAGGAAGTAGTCGATGCGCCATCCGGCATTGTTCTGACGGGCTTTGAAACGGTAGCTCCACCACGAATAGATGCCCGTCACATCGGGGTAGAAGTAGCGCCACGTATCGGTGAAACCCGCCGCCAGGAGGTCTGTCATCTTCTGCCGTTCTTCGTCGGAGAAGCCGGCGTTCTTATGGTTCGTCTTGGGGTTCTTGAGGTCGATTTCTTCATGGGCCACGTTGAGGTCGCCGCAGACGATGACCGGCTTGTCCCGGTGCAGTTCCAGCAGGTACTGGCGGAAGTCGTCTTCCCATTTCATGCGGTACGGCAGGCGGGCCAGTTCGCTCTGGGAATTGGGTGTATAGCAGGTCACGAAGTAGTATTCCGGGAATTCCAGGGTGATCAGGCGCCCTTCGTGGTCGTGCTCGTCGATGCCCATGCCGTAGCGGACGGACAGGGGAGACAGGCGGGTGAAGATGGCCGTGCCGCTGTAGCCTTTGCGGTCGGCATAGTTCCAGTATTGTTCATAGCCCGGCAGGTCCAGGTCAATCTGGCCGGCCTGGAGCTTCGTTTCCTGCAGGCAGAAGACGTCGGCGTCGAGGGCTTGGAACGTATCCATGAAGCCTTTCTTCATGACAGCCCGCAGGCCGTTGACGTTCCAGGAAATAAATTTTGTCATGCAAATCACCTTTCTTCCTTATATATCTAGGATATTGATACATTTTTTGTTATAATGAATGTAAACTATAACAATGATGACGTACAGCCATGGGGAGTGGGGGATGGAACCCCACATACTCGTCCTTATTGTATAAAATCGCTGTGCGATTGTCAAAATAATGAAGCAGGTGATAGTATGGCAGTACATGAATTGGCAGGTACCAAAGTAAGAAAAGAAGACTACATTGATTTGAAAGCCATCGCTGCGGCATATCATACGACGCATCCCGATGTGGCGGATCCTCATCAGCAGGTCCGTTTCGGCACATCAGGCCATCGCGGCCAGGCCGGCAACGGCAGCTTTACTCAGGACCACGTGGCGGCCATTACCCAGGCTGTCTGCAACTTCCGCAAGCAGTTCGGCGCCGAAGGGCCGCTGTTCGTCGGCGAAGATACCCACTATCTGTCGAAACTGGCTTATGAAACGGTCTTGTCCGTCCTGGCAGCCAACGGCGTCACGGCCTACGTCGACAGCGTTGGCGATTTCGTGCCGACACCGTCTGTCTCGCGGGCCATCCTGCGCTATAACAGCCATCGCGAAGACCGCCTGGCTGACGGCCTGATCATTACGCCGTCCCACAATCCTCCGGAACACGGCGGTATCAAGTACAATCCCATCACCGGCGGCCCGGCTGGCTCGGATATCACCAAGGCCATCGAAACGGAAGCCAACCGTCTCCTGGCCGGCCACAACGAAGGCGTCCAGATGATGGCCTATGACCAGGCCAAGGACAGCCGCTTCGTCGTCCCTTACGATTACAAAGGCCTCTACGTGGCCGAACTGGACTCCATCATCGACATGGATGCCATCCGCGACGCTAAATTGCGCATCCTGGTCAACGCCCTGGGCGGGTCGGGCATGAACTACTGGCACCAGATTTCCGACACGTACCACCTGGACCTGGATTTCGTCAACGATACGTATGACCCGCAGTTCACCTTCATGAATTACGACCACGACGGCAAGGTCCGCATGGACTGCTCGTCGGCCTATGTCATGTCGGCCGTCACCGGCCAGGCCGCAGACTATAACCTCATCCTGGCAAATGACCCGGACTACGACCGCTTCGGCATCGTCTCCGGCGCGGAAGGCATGATTTCGGCCAACGCCTTTTTGACCGTCGCCGCCCATTACCTCATGACGCACCGCAATTTCGAAGGCCTGGGCATCGCCAAGACCGTCGTCACGACGGATATGCTCGCCCGGGCAGCCAAGCTCCTGGACATCCCGCTCTATGAAGTCCCGGTCGGTTTCAAATATTTCGGCCCCCTCTATACAGATGGCAAGATCGCCTTTTCCGGCGAAGAAAGTGCCGGCGGCTCGTTCATCGCCAAAGACCGCAGCGTCTGGACGACCGACAAGGACGGCATGATCATGTGCCTCCTGGCCGCTGAAATTCGCGCCGTCACGGGCAAATCGCCCATCGAATATTACAACGACCTCTGCGAAAAACTGGGCCGGCCGTACACCATGCGCAGCGATGCGCCGGCGACGCTGGAAGAAAAAGACAAGATCAGCGCCCTCACCGAAGCCGACGTCACGGAAAAGACCTTGTGCGGCAGCCCCATTACGGCCGTCCTCTCCAAGTCCCCGTACGGTGATTTCGCCATCGGCGGCGTCAAGATCACGACTGACGACGGCTGGGTCGCCGCCCGCCCGTCCGGCACCGAAGACCTGTACAAATTATACGCTGAAAGCTTCGTTTCGCCTGACCAGGCCGGCAAGCTCCTGGAAGAAGGCAAGGCCCTCATCAGCAAGGCATTGAATAAATAGCTCAGAGTTGCAAGTTTGTAGTTTGTAGCGAATGGCTAAAAATTTAGAGCCCATTTCTGCAAACTACAAACTCTGTACTACAAACTATACAGAAAAAGAGACCGTGCATGATGGCAGGGACCTTCGTGCGACAGGCCCCATATATGGCAGTTTGTCGGCAATTCTATCATTTCGTATGCAGACAGTGGAATTCAGTACGCTACCTGTGCTATAATAGGGAAGTATGGAATTTAATAACGAAAAGGAGTGGACAGCTGTGAAAGTTGTAATCACCGTAGTTGGCGTGGACCGCACTGGTATCATCGCCGCCGTCAGCCAGATCATGGCAGAAAATAAAGTCAATATCTTGACGATCAACCAGGTCATCTTGGATGGCATTTTCAACATGGCCATGATCGTGGACATGGATAATTCCGACATTACCTTAGATACCTTACAGGATTTGCTCAAACAGAAGGGCGATGCCCTCGGCGTTGAAATCCGGGCGCAGAACCAGGCTATTTTTGACGCAATGCATCGTGTAGGCTAAGGAGAAATGATATGCTGACAATCCAAGACGTACTTGAAACGAATCAGATGATTCAAAAGAACAACCTTGACGTCCGCACCATTACCATGGGCATCAGCCTCCTCGACTGCTGCGCCAGCGACGGCAAGACCTTGTGCAACAATATTTACGATAAAATCACGAAATACGGTGAACACTTAGTCGAAACGGGGGAAGCCATCTCCCGTGAATACGGCGTGCCCATCATCAATAAGCGCGTCTCCGTGACGCCCATCAGCCTCGTCGCCGGGGCCAGCGACCTGACGAGTTACGTCGACATCGCCCGGACCCTCGACAAGGCAGCCAAAGAAATCGGCATCAACTTCATCGGCGGCTTTTCGGCCCTGGTCGAACGGGGCATGAGCAAAGGCGACCGCATCCTCATCGACTCCATCGCCGAAAGCCTGGCTGTGACCGACCTCGTCTGCAGTTCCGTCGCCGTCGGCTCGACGAAGGCCGGCATCAACATGGATGCCGTCGCCGAAATGGGCCGCGTCTTCAAGGACCTGGCCGAACGGACGAAGGACCAGGATGCCTTAGGCTGCGCCAAACTCGTCGTCTTCTCCAATGCCGTCGAAGACAACCCCTTCATGGCCGGCGCCTTCCACGGCGTTACCAATGGAGATTCGTGCATCAGCGTCGGTGTCAGCGGCCCGGGCGTCGTCAAAGTCGCCCTGGAACAGGTCAAAGGCCAGCCCTTTGACGTCGTCGCCGAAACCATCAAGAAGACGGCCTTCAAGATTACCCGCGTCGGCCAGCTCGTCGCCATGGAAGCGTCGAAGCGCCTCAACATGCCCTTTGGCATCATCGACCTGTCCCTGGCTCCGACACCGGCAGTCGGCGACAGCGTCGCATCGATTTTGGAAGAAATGGGCCTGGAAAGCTGCGGTGCCTGCGGCACGACGGCAGCCCTGGCGCTCCTCAACGACGCCGTCAAGAAGGGCGGCCTCATGGCTTCGTCCCGCGTCGGCGGCCTGTCTGGCGCCTTTATCCCTGTCAGTGAAGACAAGGGCATGCTCGAAGCTGTCGGCCGCGGCAGCCTGAGCCTGGAAAAACTGGAAGCCATGACCTGTGTCTGCTCGGTCGGCCTCGACATGATCGCCATCCCCGGCAATACGCCGGCCTCGACCATTTCGGCCATCATCGCCGACGAAGCGGCTATCGGCATGATCAACAACAAGACGACGGCCGTCCGCGTCATCCCCGTACCGGGCAAGGACGTCGGCGACAATGTTGAATTCGGCGGCCTCCTCGGCCATTGCCCGATCATCAATGTCAATAAATACAAGTCAGATGAATTCATTGCCCGCGGCGGCCGCATCCCGGCGCCCATGCGCAGTCTGACGAACTGATAGATTAATGGAAAGTAGGCGTGTGTTGTGCTCCAATATGTTGTACCCTTTGTAATTGCATTAGTCGTTTCTTATCTCCTGACGCCGAGCGTCAAGAAACTCGCTATCAAGATCGGCGCCGTGGACCGGCCCAATGCAAGAAAGGTACATACTCATGTCATCCCGCGGCTCGGCGGGCTGGCAATCTATATCGGCTTCATGGCAGCCGTCTTGTTCTGCGTGCCTTTGCAGCATGAACTGGTCGGGATGCTCCTGGGCTGCACGGCTATCGTCGCCGTCGGCATCTGGGACGACATCTGCAATATCCCAGCCAAGGTCAAGCTCGTCGGCCAGATCCTGGCCGCCTGCATCCCCATCGCCTTTGGCATCCAGATCGAATGGCTGACCAATCCTTTTGGTGATATCATCGTCCTGCCGGAAATCATTGCCATTCCCGTGACGATTTTCTGGATCATCGGCTTCACCAATACGGTGAACCTCATCGATGGTCTCGACGGCCTGGCAGCCGGCGTCGCCTTCATCGCATCGATTTCGATGTTCCTCCTGGCTTATAACCTGAACCAGTTCCTGCCGGCTCTGGTCATCGTGTCCATGGCCGGGGCGGCTCTGGGCTTCTTGCAGTACAATTTCAACCCGGCCAAGATTTTCATGGGCGATACGGGCAGTATGCTCCTGGGCTATACCCTGTCCGTCGCCGCCGTCTTAGGCCTGGTCAAGACGGCAGCCACTGTGGCTCTCGTCGTACCCATCATCGCCCTGGGGCTGCCGATCCTCGATACGACGTTTGCTATCATCCGCCGCAAGATGAGCGGCGTTCCGATTTTCCAGCCTGATAAGGGCCACCTGCACCATCGCCTGCTGGCTCTGGGCATGACACAGAAGCAAGCCGTATTAATAATGTATTTTGTCAGCATGATTCTCGGCATCGTAGCCCTCTTTGTAGCCAACGTGAGCTATAAGACGGGTATCGTGACTGTCCTGGTCGTTCTTGCCGTCATCATTTATTCGGCAAAACGCATTGGCATATTGCGCAAATCAACGACCGATTCTACCCACAAACAGTAGTGGGTGGAATCGGTTGTCTTATAAGGAGGTTTTTTTATTATGATCAAGGTAATGACTGTATTCGGTACGCGGCCGGAAGCCATCAAGATGGCCCCTGTCGTACTGGAATTGCAGAAACATGCCGACCGGATCCAGACCATCGTCGCCGTTACGGCCCAGCACCGTCAGATGCTCGACCAGGTACTGGATCTCTTTCAGATTACACCGGACTATGACCTGGATATCATGTCCCAGGGGCAGACGCTGTACGACATTACGACCAAGTCCCTCATGGGCCTGAAAGACGTCCTGGCCAAGGAAAAACCTGACCTGGTCCTGGTCCATGGCGACACGACGACGACCTTTGCCGGCGCCCTGGCCTCGTACTACCAGCAGGTCCCGGTAGGCCACGTCGAAGCCGGTCTGCGGACAGGGGACATCTATTCGCCCTTCCCGGAAGAAATGAACCGCAAGCTGACCGGTGCCATCGCAGCGATCCACTTCGCACCGACGGCGACGGCCAAGGCCAATCTGCTCAAGGAAAATGTAAACCCTTCTCATATTTATGTGACGGGGAATACCGTCATCGACGCCTTGATGACGACCGTTGCCGGCGACTATGACTTCGGCGACGACCTGAAGGACGTCGATTTCCATAACCACCGGGTCATCCTCCTGACGACGCACCGCCGGGAAAACCTGGGTGAACCGATGCGCCATATCTATAAGGCCCTGCGCCGCATCATCGAAGAGATCCCCGATACGGAAATCGTCTTTCCTGTCCACCGCAATCCGCTGGTGCGCAAAGTCGTCGAAGAGGAACTGGCCGGCGTCGACCGCATCCACCTCATCGACCCCATGGAATATGAACCCTTTGCCAATCTCATGAGCCTGAGCAGCCTGGTCCTCACCGACTCCGGCGGCATCCAGGAAGAAGCGCCGTCCCTGGGCAAGCCCGTCCTGGTCCTGCGCAATACGACAGAACGGCCTGAAGCCGTCGAAGCCGGCACAGTACGCCTCATCGGTACGGACAAGGACGTCGTCTACGCTGAAACGAAGCGCCTCCTGACCGACCAGGCCGCTTACGATGCCATGAGCAACGCCGTCAATCCCTATGGCGACGGCAAAGCATCGCAGCGCATCGTCCAGGCCATCCTCCACGCCTTTGCCGGGGAAGAGGCCGTTCCGGATGATTTCAGCCGCTAAGTATTGTCTTAGGCTATACTGAGAATTATTTTTAGCTATAACGTTTAATTTTCTTAAAAATGATATTGCTTTTCCAGATTTTCCGTGCTAAAATAAGCGAATAATCGTTGCTGGCAGTATATAGATACTATGCCCGACGGTTATGGAAAACTGCCATCGCCCGAGCAGGAGTGTATGTAGTATGAGACATCATGATGATTCTCACGATGACAAATTAAATCACATGAGGCTTTGGGATATTGTCGTCATAGCCGGTTCCTTAGGCCTGTCTCTCTTCGTCTGCATCTGTGTCGGCGTCGCCATAGGGCGCTTCATCGACGTCCATGCCGGGACGTCGCCGTGGGGATTGATCCTCTTTTCCCTCATCGGTGCCATCTCGGGTTTCTGGACCTTATATAAGAAGGCCTTGTCCTATCAGCAGGACGAGGCGCGCCATGGCCGGCATCTGCGCAAGTGAAAGTCACGGAGGATAGCCTATGGAAGCGTTTTATGCCTATGTAAAGGCAACAATATACAAGCTCATTGGTTTTACGTGTATCGTCACGGCCGTCCTTTTTCTAGGAGGCTGGTGGCAGTACATAAGTGGCTGGTGTATCGGCAGCGGCTTGAACATCGTTTATTTCTTCATGCTCAGCAGCCGTTCGGTACGGGCCTTAAAATTGCCGCCCGGGCAGGCGGCGTCATTCATCCGCGGAGGTGCCGTGTTCCGGCTGGTCTTCATCTGCCTGGCCGTCATCGTCATCCTGCAGTTCCCGTCCATTTCCCTGGGGGCTGCCGTGGCCGGTATCTTTTCGTACCGCGTCCTCGTCTTCGCAGATGTACTGACTGCGCGTCTCAGACGGTAAAGGAAAGGAGGTATTGCGTATGGAATTACATGCAGGGCATCATATGGTCGTCCAGCTCCTGGGTCTGAATGTCAACCTGGATACGCTCATGATGACCTGGCTGGTCGCAGCCTTAGTCATCATCGTCACTGTCGCTGCGACAAGGGGCCGGTCCCTCGTCCCGTCAGGACTTCAGAACGCCATGGAAATCGTCATCGAAGCATTGCTCGATCAGTTCAAGGAAACGTTGGGGCCGAAATACGGCCAGGTCGTTTCGGTCTTGCTGACGATGTTCCTGTTCATCCTCTTCGCCAACGAATTGGGCATGCTGCCGAATCCGCATGTCCTGGCTTCGCCGACGAATGACTTGAATACGACTGTCGCCCTGGCACTGGTTTCTTCCTTTATGGTCCACTTCATGGCCTTGAAGAACCAGGGGTTCAAAAAGCATTTCAAGCACTTCTTCAAGCCCTTCGCGCCGTTTGTCATCATCAATCTGATGGAAGAAATCACCAAGCCTTTGACCTTGGCCTTCCGTCTCTTTGGTAACATCCTGGCAGGGGAAATCCTCTTGGAAGTCCTGTACTTCCTCGTGCCTGTCGCCGTCCCGATGATCTGGCTGCTCTTTAGCTTCGTTATCGGCCTCATCCAGGCATTCATCTTCACCATTCTGACTACATCGTATCTGGCACCGTCCTTTACGGAAGACTAAGAAAGCTCAGATACCGTTACAACTTAGGAGGTTATTTACTATGGAAAAAGCTCTCGTATTGGCATTATCTGCATTTGGTGCATGCTTAGGTATTGGTTTGGCAGCTCTCGGCGCTGCTATCGGTGACGGCCATGCCGCATCGAAGATGCTCGAAGGTACGGCCCGTCAGCCGGAAATGGGCGGCAAACTCCTGGTCAACATGCTTATCTCCATCGGCTTGATCGAATCCATGCCGATTATCGCAGCTGTCATCGCTATCGTATTGGTCTTCGCCAATCCGTTCGTCAGCCTGCTCTAATCCGAAGATTCTAATATACAGCCGGGGAGGGAAGTACATTGGTTAGTATTAATGGTACCTTGCTGTTCCAGTTCATCAACTTCTTCGTGTTAGTTGCCATTCTGGCAAAGTTCGCTTATAAACCGCTGCTCAAAGTCCTGGAAGACCGCCGCAACAAGATTGCGTCGGACCTCGACAACGCAGCCAAAGCCCGGGAAACGGCTGAAAAGATGAAAGCCGACTATGAAGCCCAGATCCGCGATGCCCGTGCTGAAGCCCAGGCTATTGTCGACAAAGCTGTCAAGCAGGCCGACAAAGAAGCCCAGGCCCAGCTGGAAGCCATCCGCGCTCAGATCGCCCGGGAAAAACAGATCGCTCAGACGGAAATCGCCAACGAACGGGAAGCGGCTATCCGGGAAATGCGTAATGAAGTAGTCACACTGTCCATGGCTGTGGCAGAAAAACTGCTCCAGAAAAACATGGATCCTGACATGAACGCCAAACTGGTAGCCGATTGCATCGACCAGCTCCAGACGCACCGCGTAAAGGGGAACTGATCTTATGATACCCGAAACGATCTATAGCAAATACAGCCAGGCGATGTTCGACATCGCCAGCGAACAGAAGAAGCTTACCGAGTTCGGAACAGAACTGAAAGGCGTACGGGACACGTTCCAGGAAAATCCCGATTTGTGGAAATTCCTGAATCATCCCCTCGTACCGCCGCAGTCTAAAAAAGACACACTTGCAAAGATTTTCAAGGACAGCCTATCGCCGATCGTCCTGCAGTTCATGTACGTCATGATCGACCGGCGTCGGGAAGCGGCCCTCTTGCTTGCCATTGACGGGTTCATCGATTTGGCCCGCAAGGCCCAGCACATCGAAGTGGCCAAGATCCGCGTCGTCAAACCGCTGTCCAAGAAAGAAGAAACGAAACTGGTTGCCAGCCTGGAAGCCATGACGGGGCAGCACATCGAACCGCTGTACTACGTCGACCCGTCGCTCATCGGCGGCATGGTCATCCAGATCGGCGACAAACTAATAGACGGCAGCCTCCGGCGGCAGCTGCGCGATATGCAGCATAAACTGCTCCAGGCTGACGTGACGAATGGGGTGACGGACGAATAATGAAAATGAAGCCAGAAGAAATAACGGCTATAATCAAGAAACAAATCGAAGATTATAATGTGGAAATGAATGTCGACGACGTCGGCACCGTTCTGGAAGTCGGGGACGGCATTGCCCACATTTACGGTTTGGACAAAGCCATGTCCGGGGAATTGCTGGAACTGCCTCACGGCGTTTACGGCATGGCCCTGAACCTGGAAGAAGACAACGTCGGCGCCGTACTGCTCGGCGATGACGCCCTCATCAAGGAAGGCGACACCGTCCGCCGTACAGGCCGCGTCATGCGTGTCCCTGTAGGCGAAGCCATGGTCGGCCGCGTTGTCAACCCCTTGGGGATGCCTATTGATGGCAAAGGGGAAATCAAGACTAAAGATTCACGCCTCATCGAAGTCAAGGCTTTCGGCATCGCCGACCGCCAGCCGGTCAAAGTACCGCTCCAGACGGGCCTCAAGGCTATCGACTCCATGGTCCCTATCGGCCGTGGCCAGCGTGAACTCATCATCGGTGACCGTGGCACCGGCAAGACAGCCATCGCCATCGATACCATCCTGAATCAGAAGGACACAGGCGTCATCTGCGTCTACGTCGCTATCGGCCAGAAGGCATCGACCGTTGCCCGTGTCGTCCGGACCCTGGAAGAACACGGTGCTATGGCCTATACCATCGTCGTTGCCGCTACGGCTTCCGACGGCGCACCGCTCCAGTACCTGGCTCCGTATTCCGGCGTTTCCATGGCCGAATACTTCATGCTCCAGGGCAAGGACTGCCTCTGCGTCTACGATGACTTGTCCAAACATGCTCAGGCTTACCGCGCCATGAGTCTGCTCCTCCGTCGTCCGCCAGGACGTGAAGCATACCCGGGCGACGTATTCTACTTACATTCCCGTCTCCTCGAACGCGCTGCCAAGCTGTCCGACGACCTCGGCGGCGGCTCGATTACGGCCCTGCCGATCATCGAAACCTTGGCCGGTGACTTGTCGGCCTATATCCCGACCAACGTCATTTCCATCACTGACGGCCAGATCTTCCTGGAAACAGAAGCCTTCAACTCCGGGATCCGCCCGGCTATCAACGTCGGCCTGTCCGTTTCCCGTGTCGGCGGCTCCGCCCAGATCAAGGCCATGAAGAAAATCGCCGGTACCCTCCGCCTGAGCCTGGCCCAGTACCGCGAACTGGCCGCCTTCGCCCAGTTCGGTTCCGACCTCGATAAGAGCACGAAAGCCCAGATCGACGCCGGCGAACGGACGATGCAGCTCCTCATCCAGCCGCAGTATCAGCCGATGCCCGTCGAAGACCAGGTCATGCAGATTTACCTGGCCGTCAAGAACTACCTCATGCCTGTACAGGTTGAAGAAGTTTCCCAGTTTGCTGATGGCTTCATCAAGTTCATGCACAGCAACTATCCGGAAGTCGGCGAAAGCATCAAATCGACGAAGGAACTCGGCAAAGACGCAGAAGCTACGCTGCAGAAGGCTATCGCTGAATACACCAAGCAGTACGGCGCTTCTCACGAACTGATCAAAGAGGAGGAATAAGCTATGCCGAGTGCACGCGAAATAAACAGACGTATTAAATCCGTCACCAATACTCAGCAGATCACTAAGGCCATGAAGATGGTTTCCTCCGTACGACTGCGCCGTGCACAGGATCGGGCCGTGGCTACCGCCCCGTATACCGAAAAGATGGAAGGCATGCTGCAGCGTCTGTCTGCGGCTTCGCCCGATGCGGGCAACGCCTTGTTCACGCCTCATGATGCGGTCAAAAAGACGTGCTACATCATCATCGGTTCGGACAAAGGGCTGGCCGGTGCTTTCAATTCCAATGTCAACAAGGCCATGGTGTCGGTCCTCAAGGACAAGCCCCGCGATGCATCGATGCTCCTGGTCGCAGGCCGCAAGCCCATTGAGTACCTCAAGCACCTCCACCTGGTACCGGAAAAGAAGTGGTCCGGTTTTTCCGACAAGCCCCAGTTCAGCCACGCCCAGCAGATAGCCCACTTGGCGACGCAGAAGTTCCTCGATGGCGAAGTCGACGAAGTCTATGTCATTTACACACACTTCAAGTCGGCCCTGTCCCAGGATACGCGCATCGTCAAGATGCTGCCCATTACCCAGAAGGAAGGCCAGCAGGAAGGGGGCCCGCGGGAAGAATACCTCTTCGCGCCGGATCCGAAGCTCGTCCTCGACGCCTTGCTGCCGCAGTATCTGGATCTGTTCATTTACAACAGCCTCCTTCAGTCCGCTGCCAGCGAACTCGGTGCCCGTATGACGGCCATGACGTCGGCTACGGACAACGCAGGCGAACTGATCGACAAATTGACTGTTACCTACAATAAAGTCCGTCAGGCTGGTATCACCAACGAATTGACGGAAATTGTCAGCGGCGCCAACGCTTTGCAGTAAGCCGCCTGGCGATCATTCTGAAAGAGAGGAGTACCTCTTCATGAGTAATAATATTGGGAAAGTAGTCCAGGTCATCGGCCCGGTCGTCGACGTGCGGTTTGCCTCGGAAGCAGACTTGCCCGCCATTTACAACGCTATCCATATCACCGGTGGCGAAGGCGACCAGAAAATCGACCTGGTTGTAGAAGTCATGCAGCACTTGGGCGACGACGTCGTCCGCTGCGTTGCCATGGACTCGACGGACGGCCTCGTCCGCGGCATGGCAGCTGAAAATACGGGCGGCCCCATCAAGGTCCCCGTTGGCAAAGGTGTCCTGGGCCGTATCTTCAACGTCCTCGGCCAGACTGTCGATAAAGTCGACGCTAAAGTCGAAGCCGATGATTACTGGCCTATCCATCGTCCGGTCCCGAAATTCCAGGACCAGGCGACGGAAACGGAAATCTTTGAAACGGGGATCAAAGTCGTCGACCTCATCTGCCCTTATGCCAAAGGCGGCAAGATCGGCCTCTTCGGCGGCGCTGGTGTCGGCAAGACCGTCCTCATCATGGAACTTATCCATAACGTCGCTACCGGCCACGGCGGCTATTCCGTCTTCACCGGCGTCGGCGAACGTACGCGTGAAGGCAATGACCTTTGGAACGAAATGAAGGAATCTGGCGTCATCGACAAGACAGCCCTCGTCTACGGCCAGATGAACGAACCGCCTGGAGCCCGTATGCGCGTCGGCCTGACCGGTCTGACCATGGCAGAATACTTCCGTGATAAAGAACACAAAGACGTATTGCTGTTCATCGACAACATCTTCCGTTTCATCCAGGCCGGCTCCGAAGTTTCGGCTCTGCTCGGCCGTATCCCGTCGGCCGTTGGCTACCAGCCGACACTGGGCACCGACGTCGGCGCCCTGCAGGAACGCATTACGTCGACTAAAGACGGGTCCATCACGTCGGTCCAGGCTGTCTATGTCCCGGCCGATGACTTGACTGACCCGGCTCCGGCAGCTACCTTCGCCCACTTGGATGCGACGACCGTCCTGGCCCGTGAAATCGCCGAACTGGGCATCTACCCGGCCGTCGATCCCCTCGATTCGACGTCGCGTATCCTCGACCCCCACGTCATCGGCGATGACCATTACAACACGGCCCGTGCCGTCCAGGAAATCCTCCAGAAGTACAAAGACCTGCAGGATATCATCGCCATCCTGGGCATCGACGAACTGTCCGAAGAAGATAAGCTGACCGTCGCCCGTGCCCGTAAGGTACAGCGTTTCCTCAGCCAGCCTTTCGCCGTCGCTGAACAGTTCACCGGTCAGAAGGGCCGCTATGTGCCGTTGAAAGAAACCATCGAAGGCTTCAAGGAAATCTTGTCCGGTAAATGCGACGACATGCCGGAACAGGCCTTCTACATGGTAGGCAATATCGAAGAAGCATACGAAAAGGCTAAGACACTGAAAGGGGAATAGTCTATGGCAGAAGCAGGAAAGACCCTCCATCTGGAAGTCATTACACCCGATGCTGCCGTACTCCATGAAGATGTGGATTTCGTCCTCGTCCGCGCCCTGGACGGCGACTTGGGCATCATGCCCAATCATGCGCCGCTCATCGCGTCCCTGTCGATTTGGCCCTTGTGCTATGATAAAGGCGGAAAGCGCCAGTGCGTCACCGTAGCGTCGGGCTTCCTGGAAGTCCATGACAATACGGTCACAGTCATCACGCCAGCTTCAGAAAAACCGGAAGACATCGACGTAGCCCGCGCCCAATCGGCGGAAAAACGTGCCGAAGACCGCTTGGCTGCACACGCTGCCAACCTCGACGTGACCCGCGCCGAAGCGGCCCTGCAACGAGCCCTGCGCCGCCTGGACGTCGCCGAAAAATACGGCAAGCAATAATTCAATAAAGTGGTTCGTTGTTAGTTGTTCGCAGCTAGTAAGGACCATTGCTATGAAAAGGGACTGTCGCCCAAAGACAGTCCCTTTTTCTGTAGGGGCGCCCACTCCAGAATATGTATGATTTCCTGACCAGTCAGCCGCCAGCCGCCAACCCCTAGCCCCTAACCCCTAACCCCTAATCCCTAGCCCCTAATCCCTAGCCACGAGCCACGAACCACGGGCCCCTAGTCACAAAACAATTGACTTTTCCCCTCATCTCTGCTATGATAGGGGACGTACAAATCAATAGGCGATGCAGGAGAGTAAGTACGTATCATCCTCAGCGAAGCAGGGACAGTGTGAGCCTGCTGCCGATGCGGAAGGCGCTCTGAAGGCCGCGGCCGGAAGTCTTTTCGATGTGTATGGCCGATGAATCAAGCGGGTCTTTGGACCAATCAGGGTGGAACCGCGGGTACGTATACTCGTCCCTGTAACATGTCATGTGTTACAGGGACTTTTTTGTATTTAGGAGGGAATACGATGAATTTTCAAGACATGATATTTGCATTGAAGAGCTTTTGGTCTTCTCAGGGCTGTATCATCTACGAACCGTATGATGTAGAAAAAGGGGCAGGGACCATGAACCCGGCTACCTTCCTGCGCACGCTCGGGCCGGAACCGTGGCACGTTGCCTATGTCGAACCGTCTCGCCGCCCGGCTGACGGCCGCTATGGCGACAACCCGAACCGCCTGTACCAGCATCATCAGTTCCAGGTCATTTGCAAACCGTCGCCGGACAACATCCAGGAACTCTATCTGAAGAGTCTGGAAACGTTGGGCATCAACCCGGCAGAACACGATATCCGTTTCGTCGAAGACAACTGGGAATCGCCGACCCTCGGCGCCTGGGGCCTGGGCTGGGAAGTCTGGCTCGACGGCATGGAAGTCACGCAGTTCACCTACTTCCAGCAGGTCGGCGGCATCGACGTCGCTCCCGTTTCGTCGGAAATCACATACGGCATGGAACGCCTGGCCATGTATATCCAGGGCGTCGAAAACGTCTATGACCTCAAATGGAATGAAGACGTCACTTATGGCGACATCTTCCATCAGAATGAAGTCGAACAGTCGACGTATGCCTTTGAATTGAGCAATGCCGACCTCTTGTTCCACCTCTTCGATGAATACGAAAAAGAAGCCATGCGGGTCATCAAAGCCGGCTTCGTCCTTCCGGCCTATGACTACGTATTGAAATGCTCGCACACGTTCAACCTCCTCGACGCCCGCGGCGCCATCAGCGTCAGCGAACGGGCTGCCTTCATCGGCCGCGTCCGCAACATGGCACGGGCCTGCGCCAAAGCGTACTTGGAACAGCGTGAAAAATTAGGTTTCCCGATGCTGAATAAGGAGGAAAAATAAGATGAGCAAAGATTTGTTACTTGAAATCGGTACTGAAGAAATCCCGGCTCATTATATGCCGAGTATCCTTTCCCAGGTCCGGGACCTGGCCGGGAAATCCTTTGGCGAATCCCATATCGCCTATGAATCAATCCGCACCCTCGGTACGCCGCGCCGCATTGCCCTCATCATGAAGGGCGTCGCTGAAAAACAGGCCGACGTATCGGCCAAACATAAAGGCCCGTCGGTCAAGATTGCTTACGATGCCGACGGCAACCCGACGAAAGCTGCCATGGGCTTTGCCCGGGGCCAGAAAATCGACGTCAAGGACCTCGTCGTTGAAGACGGCTACGTCTATGCCAACGTCACCAGCGTCGGCGCTGACACAGCCGGCCTCTTGCCGGACCTCATGAAGGGCATCGTCACGGGCCTCAATTTCCCCAAGAGCATGCACTGGGGCAGCCTGGACTTCCACTTCGTCCGTCCTATCCGCTGGTTCGTCGCCCTCTTCGATAAAGATGTCATCCCCTTTGAACTGGCCAACGTTAAATCGGGCAACGTCAGCCGCGGCCACCGCTTCCTGGGTACCGGCGATTTCACCATCGAAAGCCCGGCAGCCTATGAAGAAACGTGCAAGGAACATTTCCTCATCGTCGACCCGGAAGTCCGCAAGCAGATGATCCTCGAAGGCCTGCAGAAACTGGCTGACGAAAAGGGCGGCACCATCATCATGGACGACGACCTCCTGGAAGAAGTCGTCTACCTCGTCGAATACCCGACGGCCCTTTGCGGCGAATTCGATGAAGACTACCTGAAACTGCCGGAAGCGGCCATCATCACGCCGATGAAGGACCACCAGCGCTATTTCCCCATGCGCGATAAAGACGGCAAGCTCATGAACCTCTTCCTGACTGTCCGCAACGGCAACGACTACCATCTGGAAACGGTCCAGCACGGCAACGAACGCGTCCTCCGCGCCCGCCTGGACGATGCCAAGTTCTTCTTTGAAGAAGACAAGAAACATAAGCTCGCCGATTATACGGAAAAATTGAAGAAAATCGTCTTCCAGGACGGCTTGGGCACGCTCTATGACAAAGCCCAGCGCCTGGAAAAGATTACGGTCTTCCTCAATCATAAACTCGACCTCGGCCTGGATGACGCCAAGCTGCAGCGCGCATCGCTCCTGGCCAAAGCCGACCTGGCTACGCAGATGGTCATGGAATTCACGGAACTCCAGGGCGTCATGGGCAAGGAATATGCCCTCATCGACGGCGAAGATGCCGGCGTGGCCGAAGCCATCAACGAACAGTACCAGCCGCGCTTTGCCGGCGACGTCCTGCCGCAGACCGACATGGGCAAAGTCCTGGGCATTGCCGACAAGTTCGATACCATTACGGGCATGTTCAGCCGCGGCTTCATCCCAACGGGCTCGCAGGACCCCTTTGCCCTGCGCCGCCAGACCATCGGTACCCTCAACATCCTCATGGATGCCGGCTGGAACCTCAACTGCCATGAAGTCTTTGCCTTCGTCCTCAATCTCCTCGGCGTAGAAGGGGAAGACGCAGCCAAAGTCATGGGTCAGCTCGACGACTACTTCACGCTGCGCCTGAAGAACATCTTCCAGGATAAAGGCATGGATTACCACATCATCGACTGCGTCCTGGCTTCGGATACGCTCAACGCCTACGAAGAAGCCCGCCGTGCCCAGGCCCTCATCGATGCCGACATCATGGGCAAGACCGACCTCTTGCAGGCCTTCACCCGCGTCAGCAACATGATCAAAGGCGCCGACGATACCGACGTCAATCCGGACCTCTTTGAAACGGAAGAAGAAAAGGCCCTCTACAGCGCCTGCCAGGCCATGCAGGTCAACTTGCCGCAGAAATACGCCGTCTATGACTACGAAGGCGTAGCTGAAGTCCTCTCCGAAGGCATTGCCGCCATCAACGACTTCCTGGACAACGTCCTGGTCATGCACAAAGACGAAGCGGTCAAAGAAAACCGTCTCCATCTCCTGGCCCTGACCTACAGCCTCATCCAGCCCTTGGGCGACATCAAGAAATTGGCGTAGGGGCCGTTCTGACGGACGGTCCGCAGGCCGCAGGTCGCCGTTCGCAGGCCGCTTTGGAATCAGATGCCGCTGCGCGGCGACAGACTCAGGTGGACAACGACGCTTCGGGACACCCTCAGCACGTAAAAAGCCGCCCCTGAGAAGGGGAGGGGGACCGCTTGCGGTGGAGGGGTTCTTTACGACATACCCTTAGCGTATTGCAGTAGTCAACACTTTTTGGACACGACTACATAAAAATTAATCACTTATTATTTTGGTTTTATACATCTAAGAGCAGTGCCTTGGACAGCACTGCTGGAATCGCAGGACATCAGATGCCTTAGATTTGGACGCCATTAACAGATTATGCGACGACATGCGCTTCTCTGTACTGCTTTGGCGTAAGATAATTCAGCGAATACGCCGGACGCTCTTCATTGAAAAACACAATGTAGTCGTCAATTTCCTGCTCTACTGGTTTTTCGCCGGTAACATGGAGGTCCATAAACAGCTCAGCTTTAATCCAGCCGTTAATGGACTCCATGGCAGCATTATCCGTAGGCGTTCCAGCGCGCGACATGGAGCGATTCACATACATGGGCAGAAGCTCGTTATACGCCTTCGAGGCGTAAACGGAGCCCTGGTCACTATGAAGAATCATTTTGTATTCAGGATGAGTTTTCTTGAGTTCGAGAAGATTTTCCAATCCGCTGATGTATGTCATCCGGTCTCCACGCTTCGCTGACAGGGCATGGCTGACAATCTCATTGTTCCAGAGGTCCATGTACAAGGTCAGCTCATAGTAGATACCCTTGACACAGAACGTGGTCATGTCGCTGACAATGCACTGAAGTGGCCCGTCAATGCTGAGTTCTGCGGAAAGCAGATTCGGGAATATTCTTCCCGGATCGCCTGGCTTCTTATACTTGTAGTGTTTTGCTTTGCTCTTAACTCCCGCAATCCTGCAGCATTTGTGCGCATACGGATCCGAAAAGGCAGCGCCGGTATCCAGACGAATCTTGGCATTCAGCCACCGGTAACCATGAGAAGGATACTTCAAATGGTATTCCGTAAACAACTGGATGTTGTCAAGCAGATTCTTGGTTCTTGGCGCGGGGGCTCCGAGATGTTTCTTCCAATAGTAGAAGCTGCTGCGGTTAATCCCCATAGTTTTACAGAGGAGCTTCACGGGGAATTCCCCGGATAGCTCAAGGATTACTTGGTATTCTTGCTGCTGTAGCGAATTACCGAACCATCTCCCTTCACTTCGTAACCTTTTTTTAATCGGGCCTCCGCTATGCGTGCTTTGATCAGCTCCTGAATCAGTTCGTCTTTCGACATGGATTCATAGGCTTCGAGGTTATGAGGTTCGGACTTCGTTCTTTCTTGAATCAATTTCTTTTCTCTGAAAAGCTGAGGACCCTTTTTAGGGGGCAATTGATTCTCATCGCGGTACATCCTCATGTAATCTCGGGCTGTCGAGGAATTGATGCCGTACTGCCTGGCTGCTTCATACTTGGTAATCTCACCGTCATAGATGCGACGGCCTATATCCAAGCGTTGTTCTTTGGTGTATTTCATAGTAAGCCTCCTGGTCTAAGCAGGGAATAACGGGTGTTTAGAAAATGCATATCTTCTGTCTTGATTATACAGTTTCTGTATCCAAAAGTTACCCCCTTCGTGTCCAAAATAAGCTTACCACTTCATATTGTAGAGAAAGAACCCCTCAGTCAGCAGAGCTGCCAGTCCCCTATGAGGGGAGCCTAAGCCTCCCATATTAGGCCCTTTTTGGCCCGTCAGGTGCTGACCGCAGGGAAGAACAAGACGGTTGCCAAAACGGAGAGCTGAGCTGGAGGTGGCCCAACGGGCCGGAGAGGTTGATTGTACTTTCGCAGCCCGCCGCGAATTCCCGCGAATCCCGTGGATAAAGCGGAAATTCAATGGCCAAAAATGAAAAATATGATATAATGAATAGTGTCCAAGTTTGTAGTTTGTAGATGACAGGATTGAATTTGAGTTATTTACTGTAAACTAAAAACTACAAACTTCAAACTCAAAAAGAGGCTGCCTTCGTGTGACAGCCTCTTTTCCGCATCTACCATAAAGGAGTGATCATTTATGAAATTGAAGAATCTCGTCATGTTGGCAGCAGCCCTTACCTGTATTGCCGGTTCGACCGTCATGGCTGAAGAAAAGGTGGGCCTCAAGAGCGCCAGTGCCGACAGCTATGAAGTCGTCCAGGTCATGACGACTAAAGACAAGAATTACTATCAGTACTATAACAGCGCCTATCAGTATGCTGTCGATATCCCACGGGCTGCGACGACAGCCGACATGAATGCCGACGGCGATGGCTGCTATTTCCAGGACCCTAAAGACGATGCCGTCTACATGACCTATGCCGCCAAGAACAGCATGAACTTTACCATCGACGAACTCTACAACATGGCCTTGGGCATGAACGGATCGCCGACACTGACGACCAACATCAAGACCAAGAACAGCTATGCCATCGGCTGGACGGACGGCAAGAAGTCCTACTACCACGAACTCTACATCAACGACAAGAACAAGACCTACACGGCCTTCACCGTCACCTATCCGACCAGCAAAAAAGATAAGTACCAGGCCATCATCGCCCACATGTCCCGCAGCTTCATGCCCAACGTACAAATGTGATGATAGGGGATGCCCAATGGGCATCCCGCCGGTCGCAGTTCGCAGGCCGCAGGCCGCCTCGGAATCGGATGCGGCGTCCCGCCGCGACAGACTCAGGTGGACAACATCGCCTCGAGTAACCCTCGGCTCGTAAAAAAATGCCCCGGCTGGGGCATTCGTAGGGGCCGTCCCAAGCCTTTTTGGCCCGTCAGGTGCCGACCAGCGAGAGGCGCAAGACGGTTGCCAAAACGGACAGCTGTGGCTAGGCGGCCCGCTGTGAATCCTGTGAATGCAGGGGAGGTGGCCCGAAGGGCCGGAGAGGTTGCTGTGCTTTCAAGCAGCCCTTTACGGAAGATGCCTATAAAATGGAAAAATCCCCTTTACAGGACCGCGGCTTTATGGTATAATTCCCTTGTTAATTTAGGCAGTCCTCTGCTCGATAACACGATTGTCGTGAAAGGTGGCGACAACGGGGGGCACGAATGTCTTATAGGAGGAAAAAAGAAATGAACATTATCAGCGTACTTGAACAGGAACAGCTTCGTGACGATATCCCGGCATTCCGCCCTGGTGATACAGTCAAAGTTCACGTAAAGGTTGTCGAAGGCAATCGCGAACGTGTACAGATTTTTGAAGGTGTCGTTATTGGCCGTCAGAACGGCGGTGTCCGCGAAACTTTCACTGTCCGCCGCGTTTCCTACGGTATTGGTGTTGAACGTACTTTCTTGGTACATTCCCCGCGCCTCGCTAAAATCGAAGTCGTTCGCCACGGTGTCGTCCGTCGTGCAAAACTGCACTACCTCCGTGGTCTTACAGGCAAAGCTGCCCGTATCCGCGAACGTCGGTAATTCATTGGCAAGAACACTTGAAAAAGAGGTTGTCCCACGAAGCATGGCTTCGCGGACAGCCTCTTTTTTCATGGATCCATCGTAGGGGCCGTCCCAAAGGGCGGCCAAAGGCAACCTCTCAGTCAGCTGCGCTGACAGCTCCCCTACAAAGGGAGCCAAAGCCTCTCCTCATAGGCCCTTTTTGGCCCGTCAGGTGCTGACCGCAGGGAAGTGCAAGACGGTTGCTAAAACGGAGAGCTGAGCTAGAGGTGGCCCGAAGGGCCGGAGAGGTTGGTCTTAAACAAATGGACCGTCCTGCGATTCAGGATATCGCGTACTCATATTGTTAACCGTGATACGAACGAAATAAAGTTGACTGCAATCGCCGCAGCGAGTATAATAATCCCATAGTTCACAATAAAAATAGGGAGTGGGTTGACAATGAATACGATAGCAGCATTGACCGATAGCATTATACAGGGGTACCGCATCCAACGCGGCGATGATTTGTCGATTTTCCTGGAAGCATCTTTGGAAGAATTGCAGCAGGGAGCCGGCGTTTTACAGCGCCATTTTTGTGGCAATCATATTGATTTCTGCACCATCATCAACGGCCGCAGCGGCCGCTGTGGGGAGGACTGCAAATACTGCGCCCAGTCGGCCTGCCACCATACGGGCTGCGAAGAATACGGTTTCCTGGCGAAAGAAGAAATCCTGGCCAACGCCAAGGCCAATCAGGATGCCGGCGCCAACCGCTTTGCCATCGTCACGTCGGGCCGGGCTCTGACAGGGGCGGATTTTGAAAAAGCCCTGGATACGTACCGCACGATGAAGCAGACGCTGCACATCGACCTCTGTGCGTCGCACGGCCTGCTGACGCCGGAACAGCTGCACCGCCTCCACGAAACGGGCGTGACCAGTTATCACCATAATATCGAGACGTCGCGGCGTTTCTTCCCATACATCTGCACGACCCATACCTATGACGACCGCATCCGCACCATCAAGGCCGCTCAGAAAGAAGGGCTATGCGTCTGTTCCGGCGGCATCATCGGCATGGGGGAAACCTGGGAAGACCGCCTGGACATGGCCATCAGCCTGGCCGAACTGGGCATCCAGTCCATTCCCGTCAACGCCCTCATGCCCATTCCCGGCACGCCCCTGGAACATCGGCCCCAGCTCGACGGCCGCGATGTCCTGCGGACCATCGCCTTTTTCCGCTTCATCAATCCTGAAGCCAACATCCGCCTGGCTGCCGGCCGCAAACTCCTGCCGGAAAACGGGGCCACAGCCCTGCTCCACGGCGCGTCGGCCTCGATTACGGGCAACATGCTGACCACGTCGGGCTCGACCATCGCCGAAGACATGGCCATGCTCCAGCGCCTGGGCTTGACGAATAGGGATTAGCCGTCAGCAGCTAGCCGTTAGCCGGCAGCATCAGCAGCTAGCGATCAGCCGTCAGCCATTAGGGGGACACTTATGAACTTGTGAAGAACCCCTCAGGCCTGTGGCCAGCTCCCCTTCTCAAGGGAGCCGACGCCCTGCACTAGCCTTCATCCTTTGTCTATGATATAATGTTAGGGATATAGAAACATACATATACTTTTCAATGAGGTGATTATCGTGGCAAAACAGATTTTTGTTACCGGTCATAAGAACCCGGACACGGACTCCATTTGTTCTTCCATTGCCTATGCAAAATTAAAACAGTTACAGGGTATCGACGCTACGCCGATCCGCGCTGGCGAACCGAATAAGGAAACGGCCTTTGCCCTGAATTATTTCCACGTCGCTCCGCAGCCGCTGGTCAAGGACTTCTATGTCAAAGTCAGCGAAGCTGTCCACACGGAAGTCGAAGCCCTTCCGGTCAGTGCCAGCCTGAAAGATGCTGCCAAATGGTTCGCATCCCACGAAAGCGATGTCGCTCCCGTTGCCGATAACGGCCAGTTCGTCGGCGTCATCGAAAAAGGCCAGCTCGCTGATGAATTCGTCAAGACCGTCATGGGTGAAGAATTGAGCACGGTCAAAGCCTTGGCTCACGATCCGGAATTGTTCTTCAAACCGACCGATAACGGCCACGATATCCCGGCTGATGGCAAATACGCTGTCGTCGAAAACGGCAAATACGTCGGCATGATCTGTGCGGACTGTGTCGCTGCTGTCGAAAAACAGCAGGTCATCCTCGTCGACCACAACGAAAAGAAACAGATCATCGACGGCATCGACGAAGCATCTATCGTCGGCGTCATCGACCATCACCGCATCGGCGGTACCTTGGAAACGGCCGGCCCTATCTCCATCCTCTTCAAACCCGTCGGCTGCACGGCTACCATCGTAACGGGCTTGTATGAACAGGCTAAGGTCGACATCCCCAAAGACATTGCCGGCCTGCTCTTGTCGGCCGTCATTTCCGATACGGTCCTCTTCCGTTCGCCGACCTGCACGCCGGCTGACCGCGAAGCTGCCGAAAAATTGGCCAACATCGCCGGTGTAGACGTCGAAAAATACGGCATGGAAATGCTCAAAGCCGGTGCCAACGTCTCCGATTTGACGCCGGACCAGATCGTCCACAACGACATGAAAGAATTCTCCAGCGGCAATACGACCTTCACCGTTGCCCAGGTCCAGGTCATGGATACGACGGACCTCCTCGACCAGAAACAGGTCCTGCTCAACGCCTTGGAAAAATTGCGCGCTGAACACGATTACGCCGCTTCCTTCCTGATGATCACCAGCATCATCGACGAATCGACGAATCTCATCTTCGCCGGCAATATGGACGACGTCGTCAGCAGTGCCTTCGGCAAGGACGTCCTCGATAAGGAAGTCTACCTGCCCAAGGTCATGAGCCGTAAGAAACAGGTCATTCCGCCTATCCTTTCGGCAATGAAATAAGTGATGATTTTCAGAGGCCCCATCGACACGGTGTGGGCCTTTTTATCTATAAAGGGGAAGAATGCATGAATCCTATTTTTGATACCCTCAACGACCGCCAGTGCGAGGCCGTCAAGCATACCGAAGGGCCGCTGCTGATTACGGCCGGTGCCGGCTCGGGCAAGACCAAAGTCCTGACCTGCCGCATTGCCCATCTCCTGGAATTAGGCGTTGCGCCGTACCGCATCCTGGCCATTACCTTTACCAACAAGGCCGCCAAGGAAATGAAGGAACGCGTGACCAACCTTGTCGGTGCCCAGGCCGACAGCATCTGGCTGAGTACGTTCCACTCGTTCTGCGCCAAGCTGCTGCGCTTTGAAGTCGACGGCTTCCATGGCTATACGCGCAATTTCACCATCTACGATTCGTCGGACCAGTTGGTCCTGGTCAAGGATTGTCTGAAAAAGCTCAACCTCGACGACAAGCAGTTCACGCCGCGCTCCGTGTTGGGGACCATTTCGTCGGCTAAGAACGTCCTCATGGAGGCCAAGGCCTTTGCGGCGAAAGCCTCCGATTTCTACGAACAGAAAGTCGCCGACGTCTACGCTCTGTATCAGGAAAAATTGCGGGAAAACAATGCCGTCGATTTCGACGACCTCCTGTTCCTGGCCGTGCGCCTCTTGCAGGAAAACGAGGAAGTCCGGGAAAAATACCAGTCCCGGTTCCAATATATCCTGGTCGACGAATATCAGGATACGAACCATGCCCAGTATGCCCTGACCAAGATACTGGCCGCCCGCTGGCGCAATATCTGCGTCGTCGGCGATGCCGACCAGAGTATTTACGCCTGGCGCGGTGCCGATATCCGCAACATCATCGACTTCACGCGGGACTATCCCGATGCGGCGTCGATCAAACTGGAACAGAACTACCGCTCGACGAAGACTATCCTCCATGCGGCCAATGCCGTCATCGACAATAACGAAAGCCGGCCCAAGAAGACCTTGTGGACAGAGAACCCGACGGGGAACAAGATCATCCATTACCAGGCCCAGACGGAACACGACGAAGCCGATTATATCGCCGGCGTCATCTACAACCGCCATGAAATCAGCCACGAACCGTATGGCGACATGGCCATCCTCTTCCGGACCAACGCCCAGTCCCGTGTCCTCGAAGAAAAGCTCATGCGCTATGCCATTCCCTATACCATGGTCGGCGGCACCAAGTTCTATGACCGCAAGGAAATCAAAGACGTCCTGGCCTACCTGCGCCTGCTCTATAACCCGGAAGACAGCCTGAGCCTGACGCGCATCATCAACGTGCCCAAGCGCAACATCGGGGCGACGACGATGGAACACGTCGCAGCCTATGCCGAAGCACAGGGGATTTCCTTATTTGAAGCCCTGTCGTCGACTGATGAGATCCCCGTCACCAAACGGGCCAAGGCATCGCTGGAAAACTTCGCTGCCATGATTTTCGACCTCCTCAACGACATCGAGGGCAAAGACGTCCTGAGCCTCATCGAAACGGTCATCAAACAGACCGGCTACGGCGACATGCTCGATAAAGAAGCGGAACACGACCCGCAGGGCGAAAGCCGCAAGGAAAACGTCGGCGAATTCCTGTCCGTCGCCAAAGACTACATGGACAGCAATCCCGAAGGCAACCTCCAGGACTTCCTGGAAAACGTCGCCCTCGTCAGCGATGTCGATGATTTTGAAAGCAGTGACTCGAAAGTCACCCTCATGACCCTCCATGCCGCCAAGGGCCTGGAATTCCCGGTCGTCTTCCTGACCGGCCTCGACGAAGGCCTGTTCCCGCACAGCCGGACCCTGATGGACCCGGCGCAGGTCGAAGAAGAACGGCGCCTGGCCTATGTCGGCATTACCCGGGCCGAACGGCAGCTCTACGTGACCAATGCCGTCACGCGGACCATGTACGGCCGCATTTCGGCCTATATGCCCAGCCGCTTCCTGGCCGAAATCCCACCGCAGTTCATGGAAGACTACCATCGCAAGAGCGCCATGCCCCAGAGCCGGACGACGACGGTCCCGGGGAAACAGCGCGTCTCCATCCTGACCAAGCCCGTCGCGTCGAGCCTGCCCAAGAAACACGCCGTTACCGATACCTTTGCCAAAGGCGATAAAGTCCGCCATAAAATCTGGGGCATCGGCACCGTCCTCGACGTCATCGGCGAAGGGCCGAACATGCAGATGAAAATCCAATTCCCGACCAAAGGCGTCCGCCAAGTCGTCGTGAAATACGCCCCCTTAGAGAAAATACAGTAGGGGCGCCTAAGCCTCCCATATTAGGCCCTTTTTGGCCCGTCAGGTGCTGACCACAGGAAAGCGCAGGACGGTTGCCAAAACGGAGAGCTGAGCTGGAGGTGGCCCGAAGGGCCGGAGAGGTTGCTTGCACTTTTGCAGGCCGCTTCGGAGAGCTCTCGGCTCGTAAAAATGCCCTGGCCGGGCCTTCGTAGGGGCCGCCACGTGGGCGACCCGCCACAGAACTTGCGATGAGACTCTTTACAGGACGAATGGAAACGATTTTCATGAATGAAGGAGAAACCCATGGATACTGAAAAAGCGCGGCTCTTGGAGCTGCGGAAAAAAATAGATGAATTGAGTTATCAATATTACACCCTCGACAAGCCGACGGTGACTGATTATGAATACGATATGATGTACCGGGAACTGGAAAACATCGAAAAAGCCCACCCCGACTGGGTCACGCCCGATTCGCCGACGCAGCGCGTAGGTTCCAAGATTTCCGGCGGCTTTGAAAAATACACCCATGACCGGCCCATGCTCAGCCTGGGCGACGTCTTCAGCGACGACGAATTGCGGGAATTCGATCAGCGCGTCCGCGATGACCTGGGCGGTGAAGATTTGGAATACGTCGTCGAACTGAAAATAGACGGCCTGGCAGTCAATCTCATTTATGAACAGGGTCAGTTCATCCGCGGCGTCACCCGCGGCGACGGCGTCGTCGGCGAAGACATTACCAACAACGTCCGGACCATCCGCACCATTCCCCTGCACATCGCCAGCGATTCGCCGCACATCGAGATCCGCGGCGAAGTCTACATGCCCATCACGTCGTTTGAAGCCCTGAATCAGCAGCGCCGCGATGACGAACTGGAACCCTTTGCCAATCCCCGTAACGCCGCAGCCGGCTCACTGCGCCAGCTCGACCCGCGCATTACGGCCCAGCGCAAACTGGCTTTCTTTGCCTACGCCTTGGGCGGAAACAGCGGCATCACCATCGAGAGCCAGGAAAAACTGCTCCAGGACTTGGCCCAGTTCCATTTCCAGGTCAATCCGGAATACCGCAAGTTCACGAATATCGAAGACGTCATCGCCTTCATCCACAGTTGGGACGACCGCCGCGACAGCCTGCCTTATGCAACGGACGGCATGGTCGTCAAAGTCAACTCCTTTGCCCAGCAGGCCCGCTTGGGCAATACCGTCAAGATTCCCCGCTGGGCTATTGCCTATAAATTCCCGCCCGAACAGGCGCGGACGAAAGTCCTGGACATTTCCGTCAGCCTCGGCCGGACGGGCGTCCTGACGCCGGCAGCCGACCTCGAACCGGTCCACCTGGCCGGGACGACAGTCAAACGGGCGACGCTGCACAATGAAGATTACATCAAAGAAAAAGACATCCGCATCGGCGATACTGTCGTCATCCAGAAGGCCGGTGAAATCATCCCCGAAGTCGTCCGCTCCCTGCCGGAACTGCGCGACGGCTCGGAAAAAGTCTTTTCCATGCCGACGACTTGTCCTGTTTGCGGCAGCCCCGTCGTCCGCCGCGAAGGGGAAGCGGCCTGGCGCTGTACCAATCCGGACTGCCCGGCTGTCATCGGTGAAAAAATCGCCCATTTCGTCTCCCGCGATGCCATGAACATCGACGGCCTGGGCGACGCCATCGTCCAGCAGCTCCTGGCCCAGCATCTGATCCACGACGTAGCCGATATCTACGGCCTGACTAAAGAAGAACTGGTCGACCTCGAAGGCTTTGGCGACAAATCGGCAGACAACCTGCTCAAAGCCATCGAAACGAGCAAATCCGTCGGCCTGGCCCGGGTCCTCTTTGCCCTGGGCATCCGCTTCGTCGGCGCCAAAGCCGGCCGCGTCCTGGCCGAATCCTTCGGCTCCGTCGATGCCCTCATGAAGGCCAATGCCGAAGACCTGACGGCTATCGACGACATCGGACCACGCATTGCCGACAGCATCGTAGCTTACTTCAGCGACGCCAAGAACCAGGCCCTCATCGAAAAACTGCGCGCGCACGGCGTCGATATGACGGCAGAAAAGAAAACACTCATCAATACGACCTTTGACGGTGAAATCGTCGTCCTCACCGGCAAATTGCAGATGTTCAGCCGCAAAGAAGCCGAACAGGCCGTCGAAGCACGAGGCGGCAAATGCACGTCATCGGTCACCAAAAAGACGACCCTCGTCGTCGTCGGAGCCGACCCGGGCAGCAAATACGAAAAAGCCAAGAAACTGGGGACCCCCATCATCAGCGAAGCCGAATTCAAAGAATGGCTCGAACGCTAAATAAGCCACCTCTCAGTCAGCAGAGCTGCCAGCTCCCCTACAAAGGGAGCCTAGGCCTCCCATATTAGGGGAGGTGGCCCGAAGGGCCGGAGAGGTTGCCTGTACTTTCGCCGTTCGCTGTTCGCAGTCCGCAGGCCGCCTCGGACTCAGATGCCGCTGCGCGGCGACAGACTCAGACTAACAACGACGCTTCGGGGAACCCTCAGCGCGTAGCGGGCCGCCCTCTGGGACGGCCCCTACGGATGCGGCGTCCCGCCGCGACAAACGCAAACCAACAACGACGACTCGCGTAATCCTCAGCTTGTATCGTAAAAAAATGCCCCTTGCCGGGGCCTTCGTAGGGGACGGCCAAGCCTTTCCAGCCCGTCAGGTGCTGACCAACGAGAAGCGCAGGACGGTTGCTGGAACGGACAGCTGTGGCTGGGCGTCCCGTCGTGAATTCTATGTATAGCCGGAATTTATGACGATGGTATACTCGGTTGTAATACAATCCTGAGTCTGTCGCGGCAAAGCCGCATACAAGTCCGATGTTGTTGCGCAGTGACAGTAGAAATGCCCCCGGCTGGGGCTTCGTAGGGGTCGCCACGTGGGGAGGCTGCTGAAAAACCCCCAGTCTCATGCTTTAACATACAAAATATAGAAGGCTATTACTGTGTTTATGTCTATATATAGTATGTCAAGACTCCATATGGGGACTTTTTCAGTGGCCTCCACGTGGGCGACCCGCCACAGGACCTGTGTTGAGCTCCTTTACAGGATGGGGCAGGATGGCCGTCAAAAAGAGAGCTATGCTGAAAGCTTCCCTACAAGGAGAGCCCCTTGAAAATCTATCAAAGAGGTGAAAAAACGTGTATATCAAAGATTTATCTGTTTATAATTTTAAAGGAATCGACCATTGCCAGCTTTCTTTTCATAAGGGCTTTAATTTAATTATTGGGGAAAATGGTAAAGGGAAAACATCTTTGTTAGAAGCTGTAGCTATTGGTATCAGCGGGTTTGTTTCTGGAGCTCATGGGGAAGGCATACATCCTCGGAATTTTTTGTCCGATGAAGCACGAACTGTATATATCCTGCAGGGTGATGGGGCTTGTGAACCCGTTAATTATTGGCCGAAAGTCGAAATAACTGCGGATATAAACGGTCAAACCTATCAATGGGAACGTTCTAAATCTAATTATAGAGCGCAGACAAAAACAACGCCCCGTGATATTTATCATCTGGCAGAAGCATTGACGACGAATCCAGAAGCTGTTTTACCCGTTATTTGTTATCAAAGTGCTGGCCGTGTATGGTCCCAAAAACGAAGAAAAGCAGAACGCACTTTTTCACGCAAAAAGAGCAGCCGTGTCGCCGGATATATCGACTGCATGAGCGATGAGGCTAGCGTGAAATTGATGTTAGAATGGTGTTCGAGGATGGAACAAATTGCTTGGCAAAATGGTACTCCTGTAAGAGAATATGAGGCTGTGAAGCAGGCCGTTGCCAAGGCAATGACACAATTGGAAAATGAACCTATCCGAATTTTTTATGATAAAAGATCTGAAGAACTTATGTATCAGAAAGAGGGGGTAGTCGTTCCGATTTCTGTGCTGAGTGCAGGATATCAATCCTTGATTTGGATGATTTTTGATATTGCTTATCGCATGGCAACACTAAATCCTTTTTTAGCTGAAAATATTTCCCAGGCACCCGGCCTGGTCTTAATTGACGAATTGGATGTACATTTACATCCACGGTGGCAGTGGCAAGTAATTGATGTATTACGCCATGTTTTTCCTAACGTGCAATTCATTGCTACTACTCATTCGCCTATTATCATTGCATCGGCTAAAAATGTATGGTGCATTGATATAGAACAGATGGATCAGCCTAAAACGTCCATGAGCGGCTATGGGTTAGAAATAGATTATATTTTGAAGAAAATCCAAAATGCGACAGATTTACCTGATTCTGTTGAAGATTTGCTCAAATCTTTTTACCAGTGTATTGATAAAGAAGATTTTTCTCAAGCAAAAGTTATTTTGTCACAATTGGAACAGGACATAGGCAGAGACAGTCCGCTGGCTGTTAAAGCGAGAGAACGTTTGGACCTGGAAATCGCTTTGATGGAGGAGTGAAATGCGCTATATTGAAAAACATGCGGAACCTAAGTCTTTAGCGGAATATAAAAAGCAAAAAAATGCATACTATGATGGATGCAACAAGGCTGACATTAGAAGACGATTATTGGAAGACCAAGGATATCTTTGTGCGTATTGTATGCGGCGTATATCTGATGAGAGTTCTGTTGATGGTGGAGTTCCTCCCATGAAAATTGAACATTGGTTTCCCGAAAGTCAATGTTTAGAATTTCAAAAATTAGATTTTAGGAATATGTTAGGCGTTTGCATGGGCAATGCGGGTCAACCTTATTCGTGTACTACTTGTGATTCTCATCGCAAAGATAAAATGTTGACAATCAATCCGTTAGATAAAAATTTAGTTCAACAAATCAAATATGAAAGCCATACAGGAAAAATTTATTCTGAAAATAAACAAATTAATGAGGATTTGGATGATACCTTGAATCTGAACTATGAAGGCAGCGACTTTAGTTTATGCCGAAATAGATATAATGCTCTTGAGGCCTGCAAAGATAAGCTTAATGCGATGCGAAGAAATAAACCAGGTGATTGGCCTAAAAGCTCTTTAGAAAAATTGCTTAATATCTATGAAAACAAGGACAAAGAAGGAAAATATAAGGAGTATTCTGGAATTGTAATTTGGTACCTCAAGAAAAAACTAAAGCGCTAATCCTATAAAGGGGCGCGGTCCCGCGGATTGCCATCGTAGGGGTCGCCGCGTGGGCGACCCGCCACAGAACGAGTGGGAATACCTAAACAGACTGAATGGAGATGATTTTATGCGTACTATGGATAAAGTAATGAAAGAATTACATGCATTTATTGCTAAGAAGGCTCCGAACGGTGTTAAGAGCGAAGAAGAGATGCAGCAGATTATTGAAGAATTCATGATGCAGCATAATGAGGCTGTCCAACACTTGCAGGAGAATGGGCAGGACGATACAGTACCAGCCGATGTCTATGATTATTTGGATTTAGCTGAGCAGGCGAGCCGAAAAAAAGACAAACGAGAATATTTGGCCAAAGCAGCCGAACTGGAGCCGGATAATGTGGAAGTCAAACTGGCCCAGGCTGAATTGGATTCGAAAGGCCCCCTGGATATGCTTGAAATCCTTCCGGGCATGATTGCAGCCGAAGAAAAAAGGTTAAAAGATCAGGAAATTTACCAGCGTAGCAAAGGTGATTTTTGGCTGGACTTTGAAACACGGCCTTATATGATGCTGCTTCAAGAATACTTGTCGAACTTGATTGAATGTGGTATCCACAACAAAGCCATCCAGATAGGGGAAGAAATGCTTCGCCTCAATCAAAACGACAACTTGGGAATCCGTTTTCTGCTGATGCCGCTGTATGCTAAAATGTGCAATGAAATGAAGGCTTTGAAACTGTATAAACGGGGAAAATACGAACAAAAGAGTTCCTTTTATCTCTTGGCCTTAGCCTTGTTGTACTTCAAACTCGGCGATTGGCCCGAGGCGAAATCATACTTGGAAACCTTGAAGCAGGAATACCCTATTACGAAAAAGCTCATCCGTTCCATTAAAAGGGGTGACCAGAGCATCTTCCAGCCCTACCTGGACAACTCGCCATACGCCCCATTTTCCGATGAAGAACTCATCACTGCCTATCTGACGAACTATGCCATTTACGCAACCGAACCGTACTTCTTCGACTGGGCCGACGAAGCCCTCATCGTCCATCGTAAAAAGAAGAAATAAGCAGTTCCTGATAAGATAGGTAGTCCAACGGCCGGAGAGGTTGCTTGTAGTTTCGTAGACCGCCGTTCGCAGTCCGCAGGCCGTCTTGGACTCAGATGCCGCGGCGCGGCAACAGACTCAAACTGACAACGACGCTTCGGGAAACCCTCAGCGTGTAGCGGTCCGCCCTATGGGACGGCCCCTACGGATGCCGCTGTGCGGTGACCAATTCCTGGTAACAACATCGTCTCGAGTAACTCTCGGCTCGTAAAAAAATGTCCCCGGCTGGGGATTCGTATTATAACTCAAATACATATTGAGAAACTACGGTACGTACCTTTGGATTTCATATCATCGTGATTGGCAGAGAACCGTTTACCTTTGATAATCTTTCCAGTGGCTATGCAGTCGTTCTAGATATCGTCGTCGATTTGATGGTGCGGATGGAAAAGAAAGCGGGCAAACTGTCAATGTCGAAGGGGGTCTATTAAAAATCTTCGCTGATTCCTATACGAACAGTTTGTTTATGAGATGAAAGTTTTTATTAATGGGAGAAATATATGCCTTATAAGAAAAGCGATTTATTCAAAACTCCAGATGACAAACAAGTGATTTGGCGATATATGAATTATGATAAATTTATCGATTTATTGGAAAAGCAGGCATTATACTTTTTCAATTTATTGAAATATAGAAACTTAGGTGATCCCCAGGAAGGCGATTTACCTGAATATAATAAAAATAATTTGGGTAGTGGCTATTTTTTGGTCAATAGGCATCAAGCAACTCCTGAAGATAAGCAAAAAGCAATACGCTTATTGGAGAATATCCTTTGCGTGAATTGTTGGGGAATGGACAAGAAAGAGGTAAAAAGAAAGTGGACAGAATATGCAAATTCGACGCATAGTATAGCTATTAAAACTAGTGTTGGAAATTTGAAAAAGGCATTGGAAAAATGCCAATATGAAATTTTTATGGGGAAAATTTCATATATCGATTATCAGACAGATATATATCATTATCCAGATCCATTTGGATATTCCTTCTTAAAAAATAAATTTAAGTTTGATTGGGAGCATGAATTAAGATTGGCGTGTCTTGCTACTGACCATATACGAGGTGGGAATATCAATTTAGGGACATATGATCTTTTCCGAAAGAGCAGCGTCGACCAGTTTCCTATGGCGGACTATGCATATGTATCCTGTGATTTAGATTTCCTAATAGAAGAAGTTATTATTTCACCATGGGCTGATGATTGTTTTCTGGTTGGGGTACAAAATAAACTGAAGTCAGTTGGACTTAATAAAGTCGTAAAGAAATCCTACTATACTGGAAAACTTAATGAATTTATTCGTCAGTAACATTATCTTATTCAGCTATATGTAAAACAAACAGAATGTATTCAAGCAGAGTTCATTGAGGAGGTTGAATGACATGCTCAGCAAAGAATATAAAGAAAGTGTAATGGAACGCTTGGGAGATATGAATACAAAAGAATTAGTCAATTTGTTGGAAAAAGTAGGCTCGACTAGGGTTATGTATAGTTCACAGTTTGATGTTTCTACACAAAGCGTAAACTATACTTTTACACCACCGGAAATGTTGGAAAAGTGGACAGATATTTAAATTTTCGTTATAATTAAAATCGTAGATGTCTGTATGGGAAGAGTGGCCTATATGCCATTTTCTGCCTTTGGGCAAAATCCCTATTTCTTTTAGCTAACGACGTAAAAAGGGATGTCGCACGGAGACTTCTACCATTATGCGTGGTCCCTTTACTTTATAGTTTGTAGATACTGCAAACTTAAAACTCAAAAGAGGCTGTCGCACATGCGACAGCCTCTTTTGCTATGACTTATTATCAGAGGAGGAGCTGTTTTGGAGACGCTATCGACGAAAGGGTCTATTTCTATTAAAAATAAATACAGTAATGAGCTCCTGCCGATTGTTTTAGTCATTGCCGATTATATCGCTATCTGGCTGGCCGAGTATACATCTTATGGATTGAGAGCTTTTTGGGTTCCAGAAACGCATTTTCATCTTTCCTGGCTCAGTATCCATGTCATCGTGCCAGTCGTATATATCCTTTTTTTACACATACATCATTTGTATACACGGCGTATGCAATTCTGGCAGGTCATTTCCGGTATCTTTACATCTGTTTTTTACGCCATTGCCTTACTCGTTTTTTTTATTTACATTGCCCAGACGGCAGCTTCGACGTCGCGGCTCTTTGTGGCCTTACTGTGGCTGACTTCTTTCTTTTTTCTTGTAGTAGAACGATATATCGTCAAACATATCCTGGGGTACTTTAAACTGCTCCAGCTGCCGGTCCTCATCATGGGAGCCGGTAAGACGGCGGCCATCGTCTTGGATTATTTTAAGCATGATACGGGCGTCAGCTATGATTTCATCGGCTATCTGGAAGACTATACGCCAGAAGCGAAGGTAGCGGCCATGATGCCGCATTTAGGCCGTTTTGAAGATGCCGAAGATGTCATCCGCCAGACCGGTGTCCAGCACGTCATGGTCATCGCACCGGGCCTCAGCAATGACGCTGTCCAGGACATCGTCTATCGCGTCCAGCCTTTGGTCAAAAAAGTCGCCTTTATCCCCGATATGGGCAGCCTGCCGTTGGCGACGCTCGACACGGAAAGCCTCATCGACGGCCATATCGTTTCCTTCAGCTTCCGAAACAACCTGGCTCTCTGGTACAATCGGGCTATTAAACGTATTTTTGATCTTGTATGTACTAGTGCAGGCCTTATCTTAGGGGGGCCATTTTTAGCTGTTATCGCTTTATGGATTTATATAGATTCATCCGGGCCGGTTATCTTTAAACACCGTCGCGTCGGCCGGAACGGCAAAGAATTCAACTGCTATAAATTCCGCAGCATGTGTGTCGATGCCGACGTCAAACTGAAAGAACTCTTGGCACGGGATCCGCAGGCCCGGAAAGAATGGGAAACCGAATTCAAACTGAAAAATGACCCGCGCATCACCAAGAGCGGGGCCTTCCTGCGCAAAACCAGCTTAGACGAATTACCGCAGCTGTTCAACGTCCTCAAAGGCGAAATGAGCCTCGTCGGGCCACGGCCCATCATCCAGGCCGAAGTCCCGAAATACGGCCCGTACATCAAGGATTTCTACATGGTCCGCCCTGGCATCACCGGCATGTGGCAGACCAGCGGCCGTAGCGATACAACCTACGAAGAACGCGTCCAGATGGACACCTGGTACGTCCGCAACTGGAACGTCTGGTTCGATATCGTCCTAATCTGGCGCACCATCGCCGTCGTCCTGAAACACAAAGGAGCGTATTAGTTATTAGCCTCGCCTTATAGGAGAGGTGGCCCAAGGGGCCGGAGAGGTTGCTTTTGTTTCATAGTCCAAATAGAAAGGATTGACCATTTTGTCTATCAAAATCATCGTTGCAGCTCACAAAAAGTACTGGATGCCGACGGATCCGGTTTATCTGCCTGTTCATGTCGGGGCTGAAGGCAAAGCTTCGATTGGCTATACGCCGGACAACACAGGCGATAACATCAGCAGTAAAAACCCTCATTTTTGTGAACTGACGGGCCTTTACTGGGCCTGGAAGAACTTGGATGCCGATTATTTGGGGCTTGTCCATTACCGCCGCTATTTTACGCGTAAAGAGGTCCATAACATCGAGGCCAAGAAAGACCAGATATTGACAGAAAAAGAATGGCAGCAGCTCTTGTCTGAGCATCCCGTCGTCGTTCCAGATAGGCGGAAATACTACATCGAAACGAACCGTTCCCATTATAACCATGCCCATCATCGGGAAGGGCTGGATGTGACGGAACAGATCATCAAGGAGCAGTGTTCAGAATACCTGCCTGCCTTTGAAAAAGTCATGAATCGGACCTGGGCCCATATGTTCAACATGTTCGTCATGCGCCGCGACTATTTCAAAGACTATATGGAATGGCTCTTTTCCGTTCTTTTTGAGCTTGAGAAGCGGATTGACATCACCGACTGGGATACCTATAATTCCCGTGTCTATGGATTTGTGGCCGAACGGTTACTTGATGTCTGGCTCGAACATAATGGCATAGATTACATGGAACAAAATGTATCTTTTATGGAGAAACAAGGCTGGGTTAAAAAAGGTGGACTGTTTTTAAAGCGGAAATTTTGGGGAAGCTCAACAAAAACTTAATTTTTGAGTTATGATAGCATGGGCGAGAAATAGAAAATATGATAAGGTGTTGTATAAAGACAGGAGATAGAATGGAACGACATACCTTTCGAAGATATTGGAAATATTACCTTCATTTAGAACAGTTACTCATGAATACGTTTGATTTTGTAGCGTTGGCAAAAGAAAATTTTGGAACATATTCTAATCAATATGCGTCAATTTTGCAATTGACGGGTGCAGAATTAGATGCATTCTTTAAAGCTTTTTTCAATGTTAAAAATGGCAATATCAAAATATATATTCGGCGATTGGTCAATGAATATCCACTACTTAGTCAACAAAAAGTAGATGTTTGGGATTCTAATATTGTATTGATGCCTTTTGAAAAATGCAATGATGTTCTTCTGAATCACCCTATAAAATGGTGGAAAGCTTTTACTGGTATTAAACATGACCGCATAAACAATTTTTCTCAAGCTAACTTAGGAAATTGTCTACAGATTTTAGCTGCGCTCTATATATTAGAATTTCAATGTATTCGTAAAATTGCAGAAATTGATCAAAGTATTGGTATACCAATACCAGAAAGTAAGTTATTCATATTAGAAAGTTGTAGTTCTAGATATCAGGCACTTTCTGACAATCTAGTATTAGAATGTAAATAGATAGCGAAAGAATAGCAGGGGCTTTCAAATGAGAACATATGATTACTCTGGCTAGTGAGTCGAAAATGTGATATAATATGATTGTTTTTTTAAAAATATGTAGAGGTTGTCTATCTATGGGAATTTTTATGCAAGAGTTATACAAATATAAGTATTTAATACAGGAACTCGTTGTCCGGGATATAAAGAAAAAATATCGTCGCTCTGTCTTGGGGGTTGTGTGGAGTATTTTAAATCCATTGTTGATGATGATTGTAACGGCTATGGTGTTTTCTACACTGTTCCGTTTTGATATTCGCAATTATCCATTGTATTTATTGACAGGGCAGGTATTGTTCACCTTTTATGCAGAAAGCACGAATTTTGCAATGAGTTCTATCATTGATAATGGGGGACTCATTCGTAAAATATATATTCCTAAATATCTGTTTCCCTTATCACGTGTCATCTCAAGCTGTGTAAATCTATTTTTTACTTTCCCGGCTTTGATTTTGATTATTTTAGCTACTGGCCAGCCTTTTACGCTGGCGATGCTTAGTTTCATCATACCCTTGGCCTTATTCTTTATTTTCTGCTTAGGCGTTGGATTAATTCTGTCGACCATGGCTGTTTATTTCCGAGATATGTTCCATTTATACGGTGTTCTGATTAATCTGTTGAGTTATGCGACGCCTATCTTTTATCCAGAAAAAATCGTACCGGATCAATTCATTTTGCTTCTAAAATTAAATCCTTTATATTATTTCTTCAAAGCTTTCCGTATGGCTGTGTATGATGGCGTATTGCCAACAGCACCTTTGTTGTTTCACTGCAGCGTTATTGCTGTTGTTGCCTTTGTCATTGGCTGTTATGTTTTCAAAAAGTACCAGAATCATTTTATTCTTTATATTTAAGCGATGCAGGAGGCAATATGAGCGAAACAGTCATTCAAGTTCGGGATGTATCCATGCATTTCAACTTGATGGAAGAAAAAGTAGATTCTATTAAAGAATATGTAGTCAAACTTTTGAAAGGGAAATTACTATACAATGATTTTATAGCGTTAAATCACGTATCTTTCGATGTACAGAGAGGTGATATCCTGGGCTTTATTGGCTTTAACGGAGCCGGGAAAAGTACATTGCTTAAAATCCTGGCGGGTGTTTTGACGCCGACAACGGGTTCCGTTACTGTAAAAGGCACCATTGCCCCTCTTATCGAAGTGGGGGCTGGCTTTGACCCAGAACTAACAGCACGAGAAAATATTTATTTGAATGGAGCTATTTTGGGGTACTCAAAAACCTTTATTGAACAAAGATTTGATAGTATCATTGAATTTGCAGAACTAAAAGACTTTGTCAATGTTCCAGTCAAGAACTTTTCTAGTGGTATGTATGCTAGACTAGGTTTTTCTATTGCCACTGCAGTGCAGCCGGATATACTTATCGTCGATGAAGTTCTCTCGGTTGGCGATTTTCGTTTTCAACAGAAATGCGAAGAACGTATTCGCAAAATGATTGAAGATGGCGTTACAATTCTTTTAGTATCACATGATATGGATATGATTGAAAGATTGTGTAATAAAGTTTTATGGCTGGACCATGGAGAAATGAAAGATTTGGGAGCCACTGAAAGTGTTTGTGAAGAGTACAAAAAGGTATAAATATGATTACAGTCGTAATTCCAACAAATCGATATACATGCATAAAGAAGATATTGCAGGATTGTATTTGTCCTTACAGTGGGAAATTGTTTTTATTTGAAATTCATGACAGTAGTTGCGACAATAGAATTGAAATTTTAATTAATAAGATTGCGAAAACAAGTTCTGCAACTATTCATTATTTTCATTATAACTCGGATATTTCTACTGATTTCAAAGCGATACAAGCCTTGAGAAAAGTAACTACAGCTTTTTTTTGGCTTATGGGAGATGGTATATTAGTTGATTTTACAAAAATGGAAACAATTTTTATAAAAGAGAAATACTGGCAATTTGATTTAATTGATGTAGAAAGTATCCTTCGGATTGGATATTTGGGACAAGATAATAAGTACCAACCTAATCGACTATATTCTTGCCTAGACCCTAAGAAATATGCTAAAAAATATTTTTCTCACCTAACCTATTGGGGAGCTTCTTTAATAAAAACAGCTTTTTATCAAGATGCTTTCTCTAATGAAATATTAGGAAAATATATTAAAGAGAATATTCCTTGGTGGATTGCTTGTTCATTATTTGATGTTGTGGCTAAAATGTATAAACAGAAACAGTCGGTTACATTAGGCGTTATTTATGCAGATGGAATTGGCGCTAATACTGAAAAAAAAGACCATTGGTGGACCCATGATAAGCGCTATTATGAATATACTTTTGTTAATTTTAATAGAGGAATTGAGCTGTTGTCTTGTTGGTATGAACCAACAGATAAAAAGCAAATTATTAAGCAATTTCGTCAGGATTCATTAGTGAGTAAGCGGTACTTAATACATTTAAGACGTATCGGTACTTTGAATGTTCGTTCTGTAAGAAAATATAAATTTGCTATTTACAATATTCCTTCAACATATATGTTAATGTTTTTGTATAGTTTGATTCCGAGGTGTATTGCTTTGATAGCTGATGAAGCACAAGTGTGCTTGAAGCCGATATATATAAAATTGAAGAAACGTATTATGAGGAGGCGTTTTACATGAAAGTAGTTCTTTTAGCTGGTGGATTTGGAACTCGTATTTCAGAAGAAAGTCAATTTAAACCGAAACCAATGATTGAGATTGGTGGCATGCCTATTTTATGGCATATTATGAAAGGTTACAGCAGTTATGGATTTAATGAATTTATTATTTGTGCTGGATATAAACAACATTATATAAAAGAATGGTTTGCAGATTATTTCTTACATACTTCGGATATTACTTTTGATTTTACTTCTGGAAATAAAATGATTGTTCATAATCAACATTGTGAACCTTGGAAGGTAACTGTAGTTGATACTGGACTGAATACCATGACTGGAGGACGTATTAAAAGAATTCAATCATATGTTGGTAAGCATCCTTTTTTAATGACTTATGGGGATGGCGTTTGTGATGTTAATATTGCAGAACTTGTCCAGTATCATAAATCGCATGGTAAGATTGCTACGCTAACGGCTGTACAACTTGAACAATCTAAAGGGGTACTTAACATTGGAGCTGATAATGCGGTTCAATCTTTTAGAGAAAAATCAGCACGCGATAGTGCTCCTATAAATGCAGGGTTTATGGTTTTAGAACCCAAGATTTTTGATTATCTAGATGGAGATGATTGTATTTTTGAACGTTCACCTTTGGAAAAGCTAGCACAAGAAGGTGAATTAATGAGTTATATGCATAAAGGTTTTTGGCAGTGCATGGATACTAAGCGTGAAAAGGATGAATTAGAAAAATTATGGGAATCAGGCTGCGCACCATGGAAAGTGTGGGATAATTAATGGCAATGTTCGATTATCATTTTTATCAAGGGAAAAAAGTTTTTGTTACAGGGCATACTGGCTTTAAAGGAGCTTGGTTGTGCAAGATCTTGACCAATTTAGGCGCTAAAGTGACGGGGTATGCATTACAACCACCAACTAATCCTAATCTTTTTACCATTGCAGGCATAGAAAATGATATGGATTCTGTTATTGGTGATATTCGGGATATAAAGTCATTAAAAAATGTTTTTGATGCAACACAACCGGAAATTGTATTTCATTTGGCTGCTCAACCGATTGTTAGAGATAGTTATAAGGAACCAGCCTATACATATGAAACCAATGTTATGGGAACTGTAAATATTCTTGAATGTGTCCGGCACAATAGCTGTGTAAAATCTTTTTTAAATGTTACGACTGATAAAGTATATAAAAATAGAGAATGGGTTTGGGGATATCGAGAAAATGAAGAACTTGATGGATTCGATCCGTATTCTAATTCTAAGTCGTGTAGCGAATTAGTTACACATTCCTATAAAAATAGTTTCTTTGCAGACGGGCGTGTAGCGATTTCAACTGCGCGAGCTGGTAATGTTATTGGCGGGGGCGATTTTGCTCATGATCGTATCATTCCTGATTGTGTGAGAGCAGCAATCCGAGGCGAAGATATTATTGTTCGAAATCCATACTCGACAAGACCTTATCAGCATGTTTTAGAGCCGTTATACGCATATTTAATGATTGCAGCTAAGCAGTATGAAAATTTAAGTTATGCAGGCTATTATAATGTAGGCCCTGATGATCGCGATTGTTTTGAAACAAGCGCGCTGGTTGATATGTTTGTAAAAAAATGGGGCGGGTCTTTGAAATGGGTAAATCAATCTGATGGTGGTCCTCATGAAGCAAACTTCTTGAAATTGGATTGTTCTAAATTAAAAAATAAATTTGGATGGGCTCCGCATTGGAATTTGGAACAAGCGCTTGATAAAGTTGTTGAATGGAGCAAATGTTGGATTCAAAAAGATGATATCCGAGATTGTATGGATAGAGAGATTAGTGAATTTTTTTATGGAGGAAAGTAAATGAGTATGTGGAAAAATGAATTAGAAGCTAGACAAAAAATTAAAGAACTTGTAGTTGCGTATTATCATGATTTCAAAGAAAGTAAATCAGACTTTAAGCCTGGAAATCGTATTAATTATGCTTCTCGTGTTTTTAATGAAAAAGAAATGTGCTCTTTAACAGATGCGATGCTTGATTTTTGGTTAACCACAGGTCGGTTTGCAGAACAATTTGAAAAGAATTTTGCACAGTGGATTGACGTTAAGTTTGCGCATTTAGTGAATAGTGGATCGTCAGCTAATTTAATCGCTTTTTCAGTATTAACAGCACCAGAATTGGGTGACAGGCAGGTACAACGTGGTGATGAAATTATTACCGTTGCTTGTGGGTTTCCAACTACTGTTACTCCGATAATCCAATATGGGGCGGTTCCGGTTTTTGTTGATGTAACTATTCCACAATATAATATTGATGTTTCGCAGTTAGAAGCGGCTTTATCGCCTAAAACTAAAGCTGTTATGATTGCTCATACATTAGGGAATCCGTTTAATTTAGAAATAGTTAAAAAATTTTGTATAGAACATAAATTGTGGCTTATTGAAGATAATTGTGATGCGTTAGGTAGCCAATATACGATTAATGATGAAACACGTTATACGGGTACATGGGGGGATATTGGCACGAGTAGCTTTTATCCTCCTCATCATATGACAATGGGTGAAGGTGGTTGCGTATATACCAACAATGCTTTATTGAATCGATTAATTTTATCTTATCGTGATTGGGGACGGGATTGTATTTGCCCATCAGGGCAAGATAATTTTTGTGGACATCGTTTTGATGGCCAGTATGGAGAATTACCTAGAGGTTATGACCATAAATATGTTTACAGTCATTTCGGGTATAATTTAAAAGTGACTGACATGCAAGCTGCTGTCGGTTGTGAACAGTTAAAGAAATTCCCTGCTTTTATTGAACGTCGGCGCCATAATTGGAATAGATTATATAATTCGTTAGCGACTATCCAAAATAAAATTATTTTACCTGAACCCGCAAAAAATAGTCGTCCTTCTTGGTTTGGATTTTTAATCACGTTAAAACCTGATTCCGGATTGCAAAGAAATGCTGTTACAAATTATATTGAAGAGCATAATATTCAGACACGTCTTCTGTTTAGTGGCAACTTAATTAAGCATCCTTGTTTTGACCAAATTAGAAATACTAATGCATATCGTGTGGTAGGAAGTTTGAAGAATACAGATTATATTATGAATAATACTTTTTGGGTTGGGGTATATCCCGGAATGAATGATACTATGATTGATTATATGGCGAAAATTATTAAAGAAGCTGTTGCTGAATAAGGAATGAGGGTAAATAAATGGCTATTAAGAGCGTTTCAGAATTAGAACGAGCAGCGTTTCAGATTAGAAAAAATTTATTAAAATTATGTTCTATACAAAAAATACATATTGGGGGGGATTTATCAATTGCTGATGTCATGACTGTATTGTGGCAATATCAGATGAAATATGATCCTAATAATATTAATGATGAGAAGAGGGATCGTTTTGTTCTTTCAAAAGGTCATGCATCGGCTGTAACTAGTTTTAACCAAGCTGCAATTGGATGTTTTTCAGCAGAAGATGTAATTAATGAATATGCTACTGATGAAGGTCGTTTTTCTATGCATTCATGTAATTTAGTGAATCCGTATGTGGAGGTATCTACTGGCAGTTTAGGGCATGGCTTTCCGGTTGCATGTGGAATGGCTGCAGCATTACGATTGAAAGGAAATTATCAAAGTAGAGTATATGTTGTTATGGGCGATGGCGAACAGTCAGAAGGTTCCATTTGGGAAGCTGCTATGAATGCTGTTCATTATCGCTTAGGGAATCTTGTAGCTATTATAGATTTCAATGGGTTAGAGGCAGATGGTACTCTTAAAGAGATTACTGGTTTAGGAAATATTGCCGATAAGTATCATGCATTTGGCTGGAATGTTACTGAGATAAATGGCAATGATATTTCTGAAATAAAGAATGCATTTGATTCATTACCGGATTCAAAATCCGAGATTCCTAGTGTATTGGTATGTCATACAATAAAAGGCAAGGGTGTCCCATTTATGGAAAATCAAGTTCTTTGGCATGCAGGTAAGATAACAGAAGAACAATATAAAGAATGTATTAATATATTGGAAAAAGATTTAGAGGTAAAATTACATTGATAAGAAATGGAGCCGTTTATTTATGAAACAATATGATTTTGGCAAAAAATATTTTTTGCGGGATATTATGGGTGCATATATGAGCACTTTAGGTGAAAAAAATAAAAAGGTTGTTATTGTTAATGCCGATTTATCAGGTACTAGCCGGAATAAAGATTTTGTAAAAAATTTTCCTCAACGTTCTTTTAATGTAGGCATTGCTGAGCAAAACATGATTAGTTTTGCAGCTGGGATGGCACATGAAGGTTTTATTCCTTTTGCCTTTTCAATGGCGCCTTTTATTACGATGCGAGCTTGTGAACAGAATCGGAGTGATGTAGCTTATGGAAATTTAGATGTACGTTTAATTGGATCTTATGCGGGTGTATCTGGTGGTATTTCTGGCGCAACGCATTGGGGGATTGAAGATTGTGCAATCATGAGTTGCATGGGTAATATGAAAGTATTAGAGCCATCTGACCCTGTACAAGCATGTAAAATGTTAGATGCTACATTATCTTGTCATGGACCGATATATATTCGTGTTTCCGTTGAACCAACTATTTCATTATATAATGATGATTATAATTATGAAATAGGGAAAGCATCAATTGTGAAAGATGGTACGGATGGCGCTTTCATTTGTTCAGGCATTACAGTGAAATACGCATTAGAAGCAGCACTTAGTATACAAAAAAAATGCGGAAAACATATTCGTGTTATTGATATGCATACAATTAAACCGATTGATCGTGATGCTGTGATATCAGCAGCCAAAACAGGGCGGATTATTGTCGCACAGGATCATACCCAAATTGGTGGATTGGGAGCGATAGTTTCGTCTGTATTGTCGGAAGAAGGATTAAATCCGCGATATAAAAATATTGGGATTCCAGATTATTTTGTACCTATGGCACATGCAACTTATTTATATCATAAATTTGGGTATGATAAGGAAGGGCTTGAAAATGCAATGATAAAATTATTGAGTAATTGAATGAGGTGAAAAATCATGAAGACGATTCTTGTAACTGGCGCAACCAGTTTTATCGGATTGCATTTATTAAAAGCTCTTTTACCTATGTATCGTGTTTTTGCTATTATTCGACCAGATTCACCAAAGAAAAAGTTATTGCCTTTACATGATAACTTAATGGTTCATGAAGTAGCTATGCATGACTATGGTAATTTAAAAGAATTGTTAAAATTAGAGAAGATTGATTGTTTTATTCATTTGGCTTGGAATGGAACTCGTGGGGTAGCTCGTAATGATGAAAAAATCCAAGCTGAAAATTTAAAGTATTCTCAATATGCTTTGGAGAGCGCAGTTGCATTAGAAGTAGACACTTTTGTTAGCGCAGGTTCACAAGCTGAGTATGGCCCATGGCAAAAGAAAGAAAAATTGTCTGAAACTATAATTCCAGATCCTAATACGGCTTATGGAAAGATGAAATTGGAATTTTATAAAATTGCTTGTAGAATTTGTACGATTAAAAAACTTCGATTCCTAGAACCAAGATTTTTTAGTTTATATGGTCCAAGCGATTTTTCAGGAACGATGATTATGTCTATTTTGAATGACATGCTGCAAAATAAGCCTTGCAAATTAACACTGGGAATTCAGGATTGGGATTTTTTATATATTGATGATGCTGTTTTAGGACTCGTGAAATTGTTGCAAGACAAAAAAACTCATGGGATTTATAATTTTGGATCTGGAGAATGTCATCCTTTAAAATTTTATATAGAAAAAATGTATCAAATTACCAAAAGCTCTAGTGTATTGAATTATGGAGCCATTCCTTATCCTTCGACTGGAATGGTCAATGTAAATCCTGATGTAGAAAAATTAAAAAGTATCGGCTGGAAACCTGAAGTGACATTTGAAGAAGGCATTAAACGAATTATTGATTGTGAATTTTAACGATTTTTTAGGAAAGGAAAGGAAATTCAATTTTGAATATCCTATGATTTTAAAATGATAAAAAAACATAAACTACCTCATCTTGATGCCCTTGATAAATCAAGATATAGTAAAACGTTATCTCCTGTATTCCCACAATGTAAAAATGCTATTGTGTTTGAATCCAGTGCATTTTTTGTGCCTTATCTTAGCGTTGTATTACAGTCTCTGGTGAACAGTACGATTGATTCACAATTTTATGATATCATTGTTTTGACTAAAGAAATTGATGCGTATGATTGTGATTTATTATGTAATATCGTACGAGATAAAAGAAATATTTCATTGCGCTTTTTTGATCCATCATCATATGTAAAGAAGTATATTGCACAGAGTCGTTACAAATATTTAGAAATCAATTACTATCGGTTAGCCCTTCCGTGGATTTTGGGTGAATATGATAGGGCACTTAATTTAGGTGCAGATATTGTTATTGAACGTGATGTAAACCAACTATTAAATTGTTCTATGGATAAAAGTCAATACTTAGCAGGTGTCATGGATTTAGGTTATATAGGAAGATTAACCATGGATATACCTGCAAAGGAACTAGACTTAAAGAATCCTAATGGCTACGTTAATGCTGACGTACTTGTGTTTAATTTAGAAAATATCCGACGTGATTTTTCAATGGATTCAGTCATGAATTTATGGCAAAAATATCCATTTCGTTGTGCTGAGCAGGATGCGCTGAATGTATTATTTGATGGCCATATTCGATATGTTCCATTGAATTGGAATCTTTTTCCTAAAAAGATGGCTTCGGTAGAACATATTGCTCATAATGATGAGGAACATATTAATTTATGGAGAGAAGCATTAAAACTTCCGTATATTATTCATTTTGCTGCTTATCCTAAGCCTTGGGATTATCCATTAGTTGGATTTGGCGATAGGTGGTGGAAAATCGCTAGAGAATCTCCTTATTATGAAGAAATTATTCGGAGAATGTCAGTAATTGCCGTTCGTAGTGAATTTGGTATAGGCAAGTTGTGGGTTCAGAAAATTGGAGATAAGTTATTACCATGGTTTCCACGCGGCTGTGCTTTTCGTGAGTTTTGTAAAAAAGTATATTCGATTTTCTTTACACCACCTAACAAAGAATGGGGAAAAAAGTTTGGTAAGTTGAGGTGAACGTAAGTGCATTATGAAAATTTGGATGTTATTGTGTTAACGTATAATCGTGCTGATTATTTGAAAATTGCATTGGAAAGTCTTTGTGAATCTAATGCGACATGGCGTAAAATTATTGTTTTGGACAATGCATCTACTGATCACACAATTGATGTTGTAGAAAAAATTATTGATAAATACCCTTCACGGACAATTGAAATTATTACAAATGAAAAAAATTTAGGAAATCCGGGGAATTTTAAGAAGTCCCAAGCGATTGCTACTAATGAGTATACGGCTATTTTTCATGATGACGATGCAATACATCCCGAATATATTGATAGGGCTATGTCGTTGATGATGGACGATAAAAATGAAAAGCGGCCTGTTATGGTTTCTGGGGGGGTGCGAGGCTTATATAATGTAAATCATGAAAACTGGGATATTTTACCGGATACTTATTTTTATTTTCCCAGTAATTTTAATATGTGGTTGCAATTAATTATAAATCGCCCCACTTTCTGCTGTGCTATATATAATACAAAAATTTATAAGTCAGTTCCTTATTGCCCAGAAAAATATGGAAAATTACATGATGTTGTATTCATGTCTGAAATTGGGATGAATGGTAATTTAATTTTTTTACATGGGGAATGTGTTAGATGGAGGCAGCATGTAAAAAGTGATTCCAATACTCTAAAAACGGGACCGTTCCCCGATGAAATATTAAATATTATTTTGAGATTAAAAGAAATTTATGAAAAAGAATGTTTCAAAAGTAAAAATAATAAAATGTGGCGGAATATAATTTTTAAGACGCTTTTATTTAAGGCTATGTCACAACAAACAGTTGATAAATAGCCATTTTTATAGGGGAGTATCAG